>ERZ724509.142-NODE-142-length-34634-cov-5.957084_pt1 | contig 34634 bp, 46 predicted proteins | sample MGYA00376042_ERZ724509 | MGnify/ENA primary metagenome ERZ724509 (study PRJEB28724, sample SAMN07190887) | wastewater metagenome | isolation source: effluent of sewage treatment plant in Hong Hong | place: USA: Christiansburg, Virginia | collected 2016-03-01 ...
AACTCAATAAATACCACCATAGCCTTTTCGATTTCTGCAATGAATGCTTCATGAGTAATGTCTCCAAATCTTTGCTTTAGTTTGTCTATTTTTCCGAGAGGGATGATATCTTTTCTCTGGAGTTCATCCTTGAGGATGATTTGATGTTTTCCGATAGTGATTTCCATAAATTTATTTGATAATAGGAATTAAAGTACAGCGACAGTTTGGGTGGAGTGATGGGCCCGGGATATCTCGATAATCAAATTTGATTTTCTCACCACCTGCTTCGAGAGTATCACCTTTATTGAAGTAATTCTCATCGAGTCCTATAGTCTTTCCGTCGAGAGATCCACAGAGTTTGCACGTCTTTTCAGACCTTGCTGTATACCACTCTTTCCCCTCGACTACTTTCGATTGTCTCCATCATTCGATGGATGCATTGGCACTTGCAGTGATGGTTTCGCTTCTCGCAATCATCTCTGCTCTTGATTCTTTCAGGGTAGTAAATACCGACTTGATTCTATCAGCCATTTTCCCAACTCATTCACCTGCATCGATAGACTCTACGATCGTATCTCTGAGAAGAGTGTTAGTAGTGACATCGACCGATTTTGAGAAGAGAGCAATAGTATCACGGATTGCCAGTATTTCTGGATCTCCAATCTTGAAAGTTGCATCGACTCATACCTGAGTCATTGATGCATTGCCCTCTTCATTGTATATCTCCATGTAAGTATTCTTCAGGAGTGAGTAATAGAGAGCTCCATACTTCCCAGTATCGACTTGAGGAATATCCATCTTTATATCCTTTTTCACTTTCCCAAGTATTTCCTTTTCTTGTTTCTCAGCTACTTTCTGGATGACCTCTTTTAGTTTTGATTCGTATTTTTTAATACGCTCATCTCTAAGTTTCACTTGCTCTTCATTATATGAATCAGTACCCTTTACATTCTTCTCGATAATTGCCTTTATCTTGCTTTCCATAACAGACTTCTTTGGTTCTGTTTTTGCTGGAAGAGCAGGAGCAGTATCATTTTTATACTTTCCTCAATGTACTGGATCAGGAGAGTATCATCGAGCTGCTCTAAATTCATTCAGTGTTATCCCTCATACTTCAAAGTCCTTTCGAACTTCATCGGAGTCCTTTGGTACTACATTTATGAATTCAAATAGTCCGATTTTACCAAAAAGCCCGACTGAGATTACTTCCTGTATCTTTATTGCAAGAGGTTCGATTGCATTCATAGCAAGTTGAATCTCGTATCCACGGATATTCATATTCTGTCCTTGGCCCTCACCGAGTCCGATGACTGCTTTTGGTACTTTAAAGATTCCGAAGATCTCATCACGAGTAAAGCGACGAGATTCGACAAAATCCATCTCTTTCTGAGATGGCCCGAAGTCTGATATCTTCATTCCTCCAGTAAGAAAGACGGGCTTGTGAGCATTATTTACATTTCTGAACTTTGAATTCCATGCATTCTCAAGTCTTTCCCTTGTAGGATCATCGATATTCCCGGGTATTTCTATAGCAGTATTTGGTCGAGCTGAATTCTCAAAAAACTTCCAGTTCCATGTAGCAGTGGCATTATCTGTATCGATAGCAACTGATGCAGCTTGAACATCACCGACACCCTGAGAAACGAATGGATATGTCTGTAGTGGGTTGAAATTATGAAATGCGAGCACTTCATCTGCACTGAAATTATAACTTTTACCGTTTATCATGTACTTATAACCAGTCACTTTTGCCCATTTCTGATCATATACTGGTTGCATAAGATCAGGTCGAAGCACGTGAAGTGCTATTACTCGACTACCAATTGTCACTTTCCATACATAGCAAGATCCATTGAGCTTCAGAAACGATGCAATTTGCTCAATCAGATCATAAGTAATAAGACTCAAATACTCGTGATCTATCTGCTTTCCTGTAGGAGATAGCACATGATAATCAAGGGATGCTGTACGACTTGCGATAGTAGAAACACACGTATAAACCCACCCCTTATATTCCTTGAGGTAGTCTGTTCGACTCATCTGCCTAAGACCGAGACTCGTATATTCTCATCCGATCTTCATGATGTCATGATATCGCTTTACTGAGAAGCTTTGGAAGATTTTTTGGATGAAGTTCATACGTCAGAGGGTTTTTGAGTAGTAAATTCGGACTTGAGTTTCTCTTGTGCCTCCTCGAGCGATTTCGCTTCGATTGATACTCAATGAGTTGGGAAAAAATATTTTTCCATAGTAGAAAAGTTAAGAAATGTTTTTTAGAATCTTGCACCGTAGTGTCACCTTTGAGTATGCGATGATACTTCCCTCTGAGTCAATTTCTCAGATTTCTGCAGGAGCTGCTTCACAAATCTCACAGAGTCATCCGAGGGTGTAATCATTATCAAATGCATTTATCACTATATCAGTAGAATTGACGAGAATATCGATACCTTTTTCACGTCATGCAGTCGATATTTCTTGCTGTATTACGATATCAAATCCATAGGTTCGCAGGTTTTCAGTGGTTGTTTCTATTTGACTGGATATGCTCGATGGTTCAAAACTTACAGCAGGGTATCATCCTACACCAATTTTATGGTATGGATATGATTCTACAAAAGGTTGACCAACACCAGTAAGTCCATTGAGCTTGTTTTTTATTGCGGTTCTGATGTCAGTAAAGTTGCTCATTATCTGAATGCGTTAGAGACCATATTGGATAATTCTCATTGTATAGTTGCTCTGATATTTGTCTCTTCTTTTTCGGCACTTCGTGTCAAAAAGGGATTCGCTTTTGTCCCTTTCTTTGCGATACTCCGAGCAATCACAAATGCAGGCACTGAAATACCTTTTCTTCTTACCCATAGATCGATTGCTTTGAGTGGTGGCATCTTTCCTGGCTTTCTTCACTCATGTACCCATTGGGCATACTCTTTCGTATTTATAAGCTCACCATGGAGGTTTTCGAATCTCTCTCTATAAGCAGCTCGCAAAAATCCCGACACACCGACAGGAGTTTCCTTTCTGGCGGTGGCCGAGAGTATAAAAATTGATTTCTTTATGCCAGCATTGAGGGCAGATGCTACAGCGAGTGAGTCAAATCGCTGTATTGACTCATTGAGTCCTTTGACAGTTATAATCATACTTCTTGTTTTACGACATTTACCCGTTTGAACTTCACCCGGATACCAGTATATGATGCCTGACCTTTCACAACATAATATGTACTATCTATGAGAAGTTTGTCATTTTCTTTGATATCCGCATCTACCACAGTACTGAATGCAAACTCTTTACCAAACTTCTCTATCCCTATCTGGTTTCTCTCTGGAGAAAGAGGATGGAGGTATCATAAGCAAGAATTCCCCGTACTTGTGTACGAGGATTTATCGCCTTGATATGTTTGACGGTATATAACCGCAGAATCTTTGAATTGCTTAAACATTGTATGAGCAGTATGAAGAAAGTATTGACTGAGTACTTGCTGACATCGTAGCATCAGAGAATTCAAGCTCTGATCCGTCAATTTTCTCCCTTTTGATTCACTCACTACCTTTCTTATTGACTATCATAGATGCAATATCGAGAATTGCTTGCAATAGGTCATTCGGGAGAGTTGCTGTGGTATATCATGCTTTGAATGATGCCCTTACGATAGAAAATCCACGAGGGATGATGGTACATGGGAGCCTTACTTCCCCAGTATCACCATTGAGATAATACTCATCGGTAACATCACTCCATGTAGTTCCTGTCCGATACTGAAACTTTGTAAGTTCTGTCACTGGATACTGTGGAAGTTGAAATATCTGTTCACCATGTCAGTCAAAAACCTTATCGGTATATGATACCTCTTCGAGTTTTCTTCAGATATATCTTTCGACGACTGACTGTGCATTATTCAAAATAGTCCCGAGGATTGTATCATCGAGACTTGTGCTACCAAGGAAGCTTTTGAATGTTACGAGTGTTACAAGCATGGTTGCCTATTACTTAGGAGATTTTACAGCAGTGTTTTTTGCATCAGTCACAGCACCTGTCTGGACTACTGGAGTTTTTGCAAGCTCTGCTTCTTTATCTGCAACGGCTTTTTCTCGTGCTTCGAGATCACCCTCTTTTGCAGTAAGGTCAGTTTCTTTCTTTGCAAGCTCTGCTTCTTTATCTGCGAGTGCTGTTTCCTTTGCAGTAAGTTCTGCATTCTTTTCAGCATCGACTGTAGGAGCTGGAGCAGTAGGATCTTCAACGACCTGAGAAGTGAGAGGTTTTTTGGTAACCTTCATATATTCAGGGCCATATCCTTTGAGAGTATCTTCGTCGACTTCGACGACATCACCAGGAGCACCATGTGGTGTTCTACGGAGGAGTTCTACTTTTGTAGTGGTAGTCATAGAGTAAAAGGTTAATAAATACCAACTTGCCCCCGAAGAGGCAAGATTGCTATCGATTAAGTAGCAGATGTAGCGAGTACTGCGAACGCTTGACCAGCAAGAACGTTACCAGTGAGACGACGAGTGACCTTAACAGATTGGAGATCTGCTTCGAAGTCACCAGTTGCATAACCTCGAGTAATCGTAATCTGGCGAGAATGTACCAAGAGATAGAAATCCTTGATATTTCCGATCACAATATGCTTTGTAGAGAGGAGGTCTTGAGCCTGACCCTGTACTGGCATTTTGAATGATGTGATAATACGATACTTTCCAAGAAGCATTGGATTTGGGAGACGAAGCTCTGGGTAGAGATAGTCACCTGTAGTAGTCTTAAGCTTTTTGAGTACACCGAGTGTATACTTAGACATCACTGCGACTGCATTATTGATGTTTCCGACATACTCATCAGAGATACCTGCATCAAGATCGATGAGGGCATTATCTATAGCAGTAGCGGTAGCATTTCGAAGCTGAGTATTTCCTGTAGGAAGTACCACATTAACCGTGTTTGCATTTGGGATGATACCATACATATTTGTAGACTCAGAGTTGAGTATACCATTCTCGATGATTGCAGCCTGACTATTACCAGCACTCTTTACGAAAAGGTTGTAAAGATCTTCAGTAGTCATATTGTCCTCGAGCATTTCCTCAGTAACTGGGATGAGTGATCCAAGTTTCTTCACAGTGAATGTGAGGAATCCTGTAGTACCCTTAGACTTAGTGATTGCAGCACCTTCACCAAACCACGCTGCAGTGACAGAGTTTACCCATGTAGGAAGTTTGATAGTAACACCCTTGATATTAATCATTCCAACTTCATCGACGAGAGGGTAGCTCTTAAGCCACATGAGGACATCCTTTGAGAATTGGTCGAATACGAATTCGAGACCTTCTGTAGCGATTCCTTCATTTTGGAATGCAGCCTTTGCATTAGCCATGAAGATTTCTCCAGCAGGTTTATCCTCTTGGATACCTTTCTGAAATACTTCGATAGTACTCTTTACGAATACTTCCTTTGCCTTTTTCTCGAATTCAGCACGAGAAGCATCACTTGTAGCGAACTTCTGAGCTGTAGTGATATCAGCAAGTTTCTCAGTGATGTCATCATTGAGTTTCTTGATTTCCTCCTTAAGACCAGCGGTCTTTTCCTCGACAACAACCTCAACTGCCTCTGGGAGAGTCTTTTCGAGAGTCTCAGTGAGGGCTTTTGTAAGCATTTCCTTATCCATAAAATGAAAAAAGTAAAAAAATAAGAATTATCGCTTTTTGGCTTTGAAGCTCCTGAGAGTTTCACCAACGATGCGATCAACCGTTTGCAGAGCTTCTTTTGCCTCTTTCTCTGCATCAGAGTATGTCTTGCCATCGACTAAGAGTGACTTGAGTTCACCAATTTCTCATACGAGAGTGGTAATAGTTGTACCTTGAGCCTTTACCAATTCGGTAAGTTGCTCGATTGCCTGTGATTCTATACTCTTTCTCTGTACCCAGAAGTCAGTATCTATTCCGAGCTTCTTGAGATTATCAAGAGCCTCTGGATTCGCTGGTACTGGTACAAATGAGAGTTCGAGAAGTTCAGCACTTGTGATGATGTCTCGATTCTGTTCATCTCTTGCGAGAGGAATGAATCCAACGGATACTGTCTTGAGAAATCCAGACTCATAGAGCTTTCTGACTTCTTGACCTCGTGGAGTATCTGCAAACTCACCACGAACAATCATCTTTCCTCCCTCGATACGAATATCGGTTGCTTTTCCGACGATCTTATCGACTGAGTACCAGTGATCTACGAGTATTACTGGATTTTTCTTGTAGTTATCAAGCTTCCAACCATCTTGTTGGATAACTTCACCGTGACGGTCTATGTCATCAGTAGATGCAATCACTTCGAACTCACCGTTTTTCGTATCAGCCATTTTGACTTCTCCGATTGCTTTGATGAATTCCTCAGCAAGTTGTTTTGAGTAAATTTTCATAAAATGGAGGTTAAATAGAAGTTACGGTATTGGTAAGCTCAGCGACGATAGCCTGAGCATCAGCGATTGAGAATAACCCTTTGATTTTACAAGTCTGAGTCACGATTTCATTATTTCCCATCTTCTTAGCCCACTCAGTAAACTTGATTTTCGCAAGATCTATCTTGAGTGTTGGATTCGAACTCGCACCAATTGTCTTTGCAGTATTTACTGCATTGATTCGGAGTGATTTCTGACTTCCAGCAAGTGCGATAGTCTTATATTCAGCTTCAGAGTTGTATGTCGATTCGATAGATCCAGAGATGCTCACTGATGTATTGAGAAAATCAGAAGGAGAAATACTTCAGAGAACATACTCTTCATCAGTGTTGGTATTGATTTCAAGTTCGAAGCTTCGGACATTGAGTACTGTACCTGCACCAAGTCCAGCGAGTGTATCAGCAATAGTGATAGTTGCATGACGACCGAGTAGGTATCCCTCATCTGCAAAGGTAGGAGTAAGGGCACCATCAGCAGTACCTTTATTTGCAGAAAGCTCGACAGTATAGGTGATGTACTTATCCTGCTCGTATTTGATTTTAAGTTTCTTCACTACACCAAGTGGAAATTTATATGATCCATTCGGGTCATATACTGCAACCGAGAGAGATGGTCTCTGGTTCGATGTAAGAAGTGAGAATGTATGTTTATATGCACCAGTAGATGCAAGTGTCGTATTCACAGAACCAAAGAGAGAATAGAGCAAGAGTGCGATACTATTCACACCAAGATTTGCAGTGATGCTTCCCTCAGCATACTGACGAACAATCTCAGCCTCTGTAGAGTCTACAAGGACACCAATAGAGGACTCATTCTCGACTGTATCAATCTTCTCATCGAAGTCATAGTCAGTCTTTGGAGTCCAGATTACTGGTGATACGGCAGTTCCTCGAGTAGATTCCTTTCCGAATCATACTGACAGTCTTCGACCGCTAATTTTTGCCATAGTGAGAGAATAAGAAATATATTTATTCTCAGACTATGCAACTTATGAGCTATATCCAGTCGAACTTCCCTCTTGGTGTCAAATCGGTACACTCTTCCTATTCATCTCCTCTTGTATCAGCTGAGTTACTTTTTTCCTCAATCGATAGTAACTTGAACGGGATGGAATATAGAGAAGTCTTTGGATTTCCTTCCGAGTATGCTTCTTTGAATAGAGCAAGAGTATATAATCCTGCTGTATCCATGGAAGTTCATAAAAAGTCTCCTGAGATATAAATTCTGGGACTTTGTAGTTTTCTGGATTGAGTACAATCATAAGCAAACGAATTAAAAAATATTGTATTCTGGTTGTTGCTCTCCATACTCCATCATTACTCCATATCTTCAGGCATCTATTGCATGGTTATTCTTATCGACAGGTTCATTGAGAGGCTTTCCGTTCTTATCTGTTTTCCAGATATATTTCTTCCCCTCTTTTCGTAGCGAAAGTGAGCGAGAAGTAACATAAACGGTTCTTTGTTTAATGAGTCCTATACCGAATCGGATAGAGTCAGGGCCTTTGACTACTGGTTTAATATTCCATCCATAAGCATTGATTTCATCGATACTCTTCGGTTCTGAAGAATCAGCCCATATCGTATCCGATGGTTTCAATCAATTCTCCTTGTAGGCATCATGGATATCTTTGTTGGACATTCCTTTCTGATAAAATATCTCATCCCAGATGAGAGCATCCCCATACTCGTATATCGCAATAAGCGATGACGGATCATTGGTATATCAGAAGTCCTGACCATAACACTTCAGCTTTGCTTCTTGAGGCACTGCATCGATATCGAGGAAGTTGAATATCCTCCCCTCTAATCTTCAGTACTGCCCTTGTCAGTAAATTTGCCAATATATGGGGTCAATATCTTGAATACGCTCAATTTCATCAATTGTTTCCTCTTCAAGAAATGGATTGTCTTTGTAGGTAGATACGATAGTGTTTACATCTCACTTCTCTACCGTTCTCTTGATTTCCAGTTCTTGATTTATCCATACATCCTCATCATCAGGGTTGAAGTCGATAAATACCTTGTATCTGGTACGCATTGAAAGCTGTCGGTAGTCTTCCCACGATAATTCATTGGCTTCATTACAGTAGAGAATATCACGACGAGGTCATCTCGCTTTCTGAGGATCATCGACTCCTATGAACTCAATAATCCTTCCTCTGTACTTGTAGGTCTTATCTGTTTTATTTACCTCGATATGATCCCAGAGTCAGTACTCATCGAGACAGTCCTCGAAATCCCTCTGTACTGATGTGCGAAGATTTGCAGAATACTTTCGAACGATAGAGAGGACTCACTTCTCGAAATATCGCTTTTCATCAACATATCCAGTGACGAGCCAGTTCAAAAAAAGACGGATAAGGCTACCCGTCTTACTCGATGATGTTCATCCTCTATTGATCGTGATCCGCTTCTCACTCTGGTAATTCTTTAGGAAGAGCGGTCACGCCATTATCTTTAGCTCCATTTTGTGGTACGGTTAAAATATGGATAGAAACTTTATCGATGACATCATTGCCATCCTTATCAGTAATACCTACTTCTGTTTTTAAAGAGAATTCTGACTTTTCTTTTCGCTCGAGCCAATCCTTTGCAGCTTGATAATCTCCCTTTGCAATCTTCTCCCTCCACGTCTGTCGAGCGAGAACATTCGGAGTATCCCTATAAAACTCGATTTTGCTCCGAAATTCTTCATCCTCATTCATCCATCAGTACACTGTACTTTTAGAAATAAACTTGGGTTTTCTCTTCTCGATGATGGCCTTATCGTATTCTCCAGCATTGTAAGCACTACAAGCTCGATCTACGGACAAATCCAACTGCAGAAACTTCTTGAGGCTTTCAAGCACTTTGTCTCTATTCATAGGCTTCACTCATGGCTTCGCCTTTTTCCCTGGCTTCTTTCGAATTGTCCCCTTTTTCGTTCTCGTCGAACTCCTCCTTTTTGGTTTTTCCTCTTTTGGAATTTCTTCTGGTATCTGTGATGTTTTCTTGATTGGCATAAGCTATAAAATAGGTGATAAATCAATATCTCTGTTCAGACATCTGATACCGTCTCGATTCCCTGCATACTCATAGTACCTCTTGATGATGACTTGAATATACTGAGGATCTAACTCCATGATACGAGCCCTCCTATGATGTTTCTCACAAGCGATGAGAGTACTTCCACTTCCCCCGAAGAGATCCACAACCACCTCTCACTTCTTTGATGAGTTCTCCAGTGCATATCCGATGAGTTCCACGGGTTTCTGAGTCGGGTGTACATATTCTTGCACATTCTCTCGCTTCATACTCCAGATAGTGGTCTTTCCCTCCTTTTCGAGTTCTCTCGATCGGAGGATTTCCTGAGCAAGTGCTTTCTCGCTTTTCTTCTCGTGTATATCAATGACGGTCGAGTGAGTACGGTCTCCATAGAAGTTCGCACTCTGGCCCTTGTGGGTACAGTAGAAAAATGGCTCATGCTTCCACCGATAATCTCCCCATCCGAGTGATGCCATTGGCTTATTCCAGATGAGTTGGTTTTTTATCTCGAACCCTGCTTTTTCGAGCGAGTCTTGGAACTCTCTCTGAGTACTGGTAGAATGAAAGACATACATTCCTGATTTTTCTATAGAAGTCTCTTTGTAGCGAGCGAAAACCATATCGAGGAACTGAGCGAATTGGTCAGTACTCATTTTGTCATTCATGATCGTATTGCTCGTGTTCTCTCCTCCACCCTTGTAGTTCACATTGTACGGAGGGTCAGTGAACACCATGGATGCCTTTTCTCCACTCATCAGAGATTTCACATCATCCTGACTGGTAGAATCTCCGAACATCAGGAGATGTGGTCCGAGCTGGAATATGTCTCATCGCTCGACGATCATCTCCTTTGGTGGGAATGGTACATCATCCTCGATGATTTCCTTGGCAATGGCATCATCAGTATCCACTTGCACGATATCCGAGTAGAGGTCATTGAGCCAGTCGAGCTGCAATGCTTCGAGTTCGATAGTAATATTCTCGAGGTTATCGGTTGCGAGTTCCGCAATTCGATTATCCAGGAGTCGGTACTCCCTGACCTCTTTCGGTGTGAGATTATCCTTGATGAGACACGGGACTCTCTCGAGGTCGAGGTTCATGCTCGCTATGAGGCGACCGTGTCCAGCAATGATGGTATACTCCGAGTCGATGATGATAGGGGAATTGAACCCGAACCGAGTAATCATATCCATGAGGATTTTGATTTGTTCTGGTGGATGATCCTTATTGTTATACTCGTAGTTCTTGAGTTCTGATGGCTTGAGATAGATGATGTTCATAGGATTATTGTGGAATAAAAGATAAAATATGAGCGATGACATCGACTGTCCATCCGTTCCCGATTGCTTTGTATCTCTGAGAATCAGATAGTCCTGCAGTGTAGTTATCCGGGAGAGTTTGGAGCCTCTCACATTCGAGTGGTGTGAGTTTTCGGTAGTAGTATCCATCGGATATTTTCGGTCATTCTCCCTTGTTGGTTGTAAGAGTTGGAGCCTTTCCGTCAATATGATAGACATTCCCATTGATACCGTGGCCACTCGGATGAGTATTCCCGAGGAGCACCATCGAGTCCGTTTGTACTGTCGTGAGAGAGTTTGCTTTTTCATCGAATTGGATTTCTGGTTGTTTTCATTCTCCACGATTCCTCATTGCCATTCATAGAATTATCGGAACATTATTTCATCAGGTTCCGAGATGTGAAGTGAGAGTACAACTCTTTTCTTGGTCATCATGGATCCTAAGATCATCAGCACCCCTGATTCTTCAGATGACAAAATTATTATCCTGAAACTTACTCGAGCTTACCGTCGGAGATTTCTCTCAGTCCTGGACAAGTCATCCATCATTTTTTCATCTCGCTTTTTGCATCACTCAGAGCACTATCTGTCATTCATCTTTTTCGAAGTAGTTTTTCGTTGTTTTTTTGTGGTATGATGCGGTGATTGAGAGTGATTTCTCCCGGAGACGAAGCTTTGCTTTGTCACTGAGATACTTTTCATCGAGCACTCTCCACCTCGGATCATCCATTGGAATATCCTCAAGTATATCCCTGAGTAATATTCCACGATCCTCTGGTTCGGTTACTCCTGGTATATTTGTCCAATAATATCTCTTGCGATTCTGTGCCGATACTCTGGATGAGTTGAATTTATGGCAGACCATATCTGGATATATTTCCAAAAGAGCCTTATCGATTTTCTCCTTTTCTGATTGCTTCATGCTCGCCACATTCTCCATGAGGAAATATTTTGGGCGAACTTCTGCAAGTACTCGTGCGAATTCATAAAAAAGACTCGATTTTTCTCACTCGAGTCATTTTCAGTTTTTCTTTGCGATGGAGAGATCTTGACATGGTGGTCATCCAAGGATTAGATCGATTTTTACATAGTCTCAATATAGCTCTGTAGGAATTGGACTCCAGTAGAGTTGTGAGGTATATCGAACACGTTTTACATCTCCGATACGGGTAATTTCTGGATAGTTCTTTTCTGATGCCTGGATTGGAAATTTTTCTATTTCTGCTGCAAAGTATTTTTCAACCTTGATTCCAGCTCGATCAAGTGCAACATGACCGCAGGAGATTCAATCAAATAGCGATAATACTTTCATAGGATTTTATAATGAATTAAGAAGTCTTTCTCTCTTTGTGAGAGTCATTTTTGTAGCAGGTTTACAGTGCATTTTCCTTACAAAAATCCTCATGCCATTTTGAGCTATGAGGATTCACTTTTTCTTATCTTTTCACACGATTACTCACAATAATCACTGATACTCCACATTTTTTCATATTTCCCACTTTTTTCGTTCCCTTTCCTTCCTTTTTTTGTTTATTTCTTCACGATTTTTATCGTACCATTGTTTATGTTTTTCTCGTAGATCTTCCTTATTTGCCTCTACATAGAGTCGGTGTGATTCTCGATTTTTCCGCCTATACTCTTCACCATTCGTATTTTTCTGGATAATCTTATAGTTTCGGTTTCTCATTTTCCCCTCAAAACTCGATCGGTATTTAGCCTTATAAGCGTTTATACAATCACGACATCTGGTAGTATATCAGCCTGTACCAGTTCGAGAGTGATTATATTCTGTCCATTCCTTGAACACCTGACATTTCGGACATACACGACCAGCATCAAGAACATCAGATGCAAGTCGTATATTCTTATCTTGAATAGCATCTACGAACGACATTCACTTTCTTACCCTCTGATAATATCGATCATAGGGTGCTTTTGTTCAGGGGTATTCATGATAGAATTTCCAAGCTGGAGATGTATTATTTGGTCATCATGCTGGCATACTATGTGATTAGATATTAAGTATTTCTATTGCGAGTTTGGTACCATCCTGAGTGAGCCCAATATCTGAGCGAGTATGAATAAAACAATTGAGGTCACGGATTCTGGACATGCCAGCATCACAGTCATCGATTGCCACCCATTCAGTGATATGCCATCCTTCTTTACATCCAGAGTGGTAATCTGTGAGCCATTGGAGTATTTCATTCCCTCTTCATCCACCAGTCATGGCAGGAGTTCGAGATATGATGATATCCCATAGACTCATCCCGTCTTTGTTTACTTCTGGTTGCAAGAGAATTTGTGCAAGTTTTGGCATCTTTCTCCAGGAGGAAGAAAGTACAATCTTTGCTCACGTCTTCTCGATTATTTCCCATAAATTCTTGATGCATTCAGGATTCGTTTTTGGGAGGATATGCTCTTCTCAGTCGACGACTATCTTCTGATAGAGTTCTTTGATTTTTCCTCTTTCGAAGGATCCACCGAACGGGATAATGACTCAGTCAATATCGAGAAAAATGATTTTCATAGTTGTATAAATTATTTACAGTTTGTGTTAAAATACTGAGAATTTCAGTTAAATTTCTTGGAGTCCGACCATGGTAATTAGCCATTTCATCGGACATAAAACTCCGATTTCTCGGAGTATTATTCACCGTAACTCGATCGTTCACGACTACAAGATGCGAGTCCTGTGGTTGGAGCCTGGTACTCCGTGACCCAGCAATTCCTTGAACCATCTCGGAATCAAGAAATTTCCTCAAGAGAGGACTATGAGCCTGCCTCTATAGTGCTGGGGTAGCGTTCACAGTATGCGGTTCTTATACCTCTTCCCTTGCGGGTTTCGTGGTGGAGGATCAGAGTGATAAGCTCCTTTCCTCCAAAAAAATCCCCAGAGGGATTACTTTACTTGGTACTTTTTTCTGCATTTCGTATGCTTTTTTGTACAAGATGGGAGTGAAGTTCTTTTGAACATTTCAGCTCTTTTTTCTTTTCGATTACTCGGGATATGTGGTTTGTATTCTGGATCCATAATAGGAAAAATAAAAAATAAAAATTCTCATAAAGAGAAGTGTGGATAGCGAAGCCTATACAGTGCAATACAGATAGGGCGGTATCCACACACTCCTCTTGACGAGGAGAGCGAGACGGAACGGAAAACTCGGTTGTCGGTGTTGTAGCACCACCGCTCAATTTACCCTCGAGAGAAGAGGAGAATTATCAAATAATAGGGATTTCTGTTAAGGTAACAATTACCTCATTTTCTGGAATATCAGCATCCTCGACATCCCATGTTCATTTTTTCAGGATAGCATGCCAGTCATCATCGATGAGTCAGGCTATCACTATCATGTCATTGATTGATTCGAGCTTGTTGGTGACATCCCAGTGCTTTCTGCATGGAGTACCATCCTTATTTTTTGCCACTCTGAAGAGATAATCGATATGGATATTTTCATATCCTTTGAAATTCCCGAGATGCTTTATTTCTATAGAGAGTTCATCAGAGTGACGAACCTCCCAGAGATGGTACTCATCATCTGACCCTATGTAACTCTTTCCTGTCCTATGATTTTTCTTGATGATGTGGCGGTTTTTCTTGGATGGTATGCCTCAAATTATGGTGAATGTGATTTCTTTTGGCATAGTTTTGGATTGAGTGGGTAATACTTAGCATAGTCTTCCTCTGTGATTGCACACTTTTGGTTTCTTTCTCAATTTTCGAGGAAATATGGCTCATGCCAGCAGTCTTTTGGATTTATCATAGGACTATACCTGATTAAGAATTTCAGCCATTACAGCCTGAGAAATATAGTGTGTGAGATGTTCGCAAGGATCTTGCTTAAGTATTCGGAGTGTATCTACAACTCCATCAGATAGTGTGAATGTATTTTTCATGAGGCTATAGTTTGTTACTTGCATGGATCTGTACTTCGATTTTTTCCTCATGGAGTCACGAATCGAGCCAAGTCATTCACTCCTGATCTTCCATAGATACCCCGATTTTTTCGAGAATATCACTTCATGCCTTGATTTCTCTCCTCCAATTACACCATCCTCGGAGATCTTCTATCATCATCTCGAACTGTTCTGGAGTGAGTTTTGCTATATCCTCAAGGGTTTTAAGTTCATAGGTATTCCCAGTTGGTATATAGTTGATTACCTCCTTTGGGTATCATTTTGCATAGCGGTCAAACTTGTGTTTCTTTGCGACAGCTCAAATAGCTCTCATCATTTTCACACTTTCTGTGACTCCTATTGCACCATTTTCTGTCTCTGTCTGTGCGACGAGTTCGATGAGCATTTTGAATTTTTTCAGCATGATTGATTACTTAGAAAATATAAACCTTTTTATTTCCTCATCGGTAGCATATCGGAGATCCTCATTTGTCGTTTGTCCGTGGATAATTTTCTGTCATCACTCAATCGTGTACTCATTTTGGTAATCGAGTTCACGGATTGCGACAACTTTTCCAATTCAATATGAGGAGCAAAAGATATACTTCCCAATCTGGAATATCGGTACATCTACTCATTCGATATATCAGAGTTCCTTTGCTAAGGATCACTTGATGACAATATTGTGTTCCTCTTCATAATCTCATCACTCCTCATCTTTCCTTCAGTAAGGAAAAGCGATTGTGTAGATATTTTTATCATTTTCTGAGATTCAGAAAGAAAGAACATCGCAGGACTTGAAAAGTCTTTTGAATTTTTGACTGAAAATATATTTTTTCATTTTTTGTATTTATTATTGGGATATAAATTTCCATTCTTCAGCTCGTCGGTTTGTGAGTCATTTGGTATATTCTGGGAGAATTTTCCCATTATTATCCTTTGAAACCTTGCACCATGAGTTGAAGTATTTGAGTCCGTTTTTTCTTACACTCGCATATCCTGCAGGGCAGTTATGTCGAAATGATGCAAGAGCACCTTGTGCCTCTGGAGTAAGATTTGGAAAATCTTTGACGACCTGAGCGAGCCACGAGTGAGTATCATCAGCGAGCCATTTATCAGCTTGCTTTTTTGATATCCTTGAACCACATGGGGCTTTATGTCCATATCATCCAGAGCATTGCTTTGCATCCCATTTGGAAATGGGAGCATATCACTCCCATTTCCTTATGAGCTTTATCGCTGTTTCGTATGCCATCCAGTAATTTGCCTCTTTTCCTTTTGGGTCAGTGCCTCAACTCGGAGCGACTGTCTGAGTTGAGAGAACCTTTGGTCAATCTTTGCCAGATGTTGCCACTCACTTTCCTTGAGCTTGTTGAGCTTGCTGTACTTCACTTCGACCTCAGGATGATCTTTCATTATCAGATCGAACTGTGCTTTTGTTACTGTCATTTTGAGAAGAATTAGAAATTATTGAGCGACTGGGAGGCTCGCTTGCTGGGGCGAGCTTTCCCGTTCAATTTGTTTTTGTTCTCCAGCAGTCGTAAGCCTCTTTTTGCTGATCATCAAATCTGCTTCCAGTCTGAGTAGTGGCTTTATTAAAACACTCAAGATAGAGAGCTTTAGAGAGACTATCTTCATGCTCCATACGAGCTTTTGTAGCCTGCTCTTCTCTGATTCGAGCCTCTTCAGCCTGTACTCTAAGGGAGTCAATGGTCTGAGTTTTCGGGATGTGAATGCCTGTGTATGCAATGACTCAGAAAAGAGCCAAGCTACCAATAGCGATAGATATTTTTGTAACATTTTTCATTTGAAAAAATTATGGATAAACGATTTGTTTTTGTTATGCGATCGCCTGATCAAGGGCGGTCTTGTAGGATAGATACTCTGCTCTGAGTTCATCGCTGGAAAGTTCCGTGCGACTTCAGACAGCATATTTTTTATATATCTGTCCCTCTACTTGCCAGAGTGGAATCTGGAACCTTTTGGCATATTCTGTCATGACGATACCGAGCTTTTGTCTCCAGCTTTTGAGTTCTGCGACTGTCGGTGAGTCCTGGGTGATGATGTTGTTTACTTCCCGAGGAGGATGTTCTATCACTTCCTTGGTTTTTTGTGATTCTCATAGCATGGAGAGCTGCTCGACTTTTCGGATTGGCTCCATATCAAGATTATCTCAGGAAGCGAAGCTTCCGTACTTGATATCGATATTTACCATCTCCTCTGAGTCTCGCATATTTCTCCATCATTTTTCTATGATTCTTGATGGATCGAATTTGAGCATCCCAGTTCAAGGAATCCAGAAGCATAACCACCGACCGTGCAGTATGCATTTATCGATGATTTCTTTCTGAGCAGATACTTGGTTTTTCCAAATCTTTGACTTGGCCACAAATACCGCTCATCTGGATACCCATCAGGCATGAGCATTCCCGGCATTTATCCGAGAGAGTGACACTCATCTTCCCTGAAGAATTTTTTCCAGTCTTGGAAGGAGTTCTCCAGTTCCCCTTTTCTTTTCGATTTGGAGCATGGGATGAAAAAAAGATATAAAAAAGAGCTATACGGATATAGCTCTTGTGTTGAGTTCTCGACGGTCATGTCAGCCCATCGTTATGATGACGCAGTTTTCCATGATCCGGGAGAAGATTCTCTTTTCCCTGGCTTCAAGTTGGTCAATTGAGAGATTTGTAGTGATTACCGTTCGAAACGGTTTACCTTCTACATCCTTTCTTTTGAGTCGTTCATTCAGCCAGTAGAGAGTCTTCTCGATGTATGTTTCATTGCAGTCTACAGAACCCATGTCATCGTAGATGACGGATGGATATTTCGATATTGCCTCGAGTGGAAAAAAATCAAGTCAGCAAGAGTATTCTTCAGGAGATCTGAGTCGAGCATTTCCAGCGACAATTTGTTGCTTGAAGTGAGGCTCATCTATGAAGTATCCTTGGAATATTTCCCTTGCAAGATGTGTTTTTCCTACCCCGACTCATCCAGTGATGAGTATTGTCTGATATCCACCATCTCTAAGCTCTTTGAGAACTTCGACTGCTCGTTTATTGTGATCGTCTATTGTGATCATACGAGTGGTTTGAATCGGTTAGGTGATGAGTATGTTGTTTTTTGTATAAAGGCATTCCTTGCAACCTTTTCCTTTGGTAAGGTTATTAAGTAATCATCCTCAGTCTTATAGAGAAAAACTGAAATTCCATTCTTTCTCGATAAAAATTCCTGAAGTGTCCACTTATGATTCCAGTACGTCTTTTCCGATTTAAGTATTGTAGAGTAGTTATCTATAGCCTTGATGATTTCATCATCTGAGAATTTTTTTCTTACATTATTGATAGCATCCTGTATCAGTGAAGAATCATTATGCTCAATAATCTTTTTAGAATTCCAAATGGCTAAAATATCAATCTGTTTTACTAACTCTGTTTTTATAGGAATGTCTTTTATAGTTGGCGGGTTACCCGTCGCTGGATTTTCCGTCGGCGGATTTTCCTCCGTGGTTACCACTGTCACCGTGGCGGATTTTCCGCCGTGGTTCGGGTTGTCTTCTGGGCTTTCGTAAAGGGTATACTCTATATCCCATGTTCCGTCTGGTTGTCTTTTCTTCTCACGATTTAGGTATCAAACTTCTTCAAGTTCCCACACTCATGATTGAGTGGAGTCTCTTCAATCTTTACCCTCAAATCGTGTGATTGCAAAGTCCCAATTCTCAGGTTTACTTTGGATATATCAATATATTCCTTTAGCTTTCCAAGACAATCCCCGATGATTGAGTACACCATCAGGTGTAACTCAATATCTGTTCTTGATATGAAGTTTAGCCATAGAATATGCTGTTATGGAATGTTGAAGAGTTCCTCCCGGGAATAATTCGTTCAGAAGGTAGAATTGATCGCAAGTGTGTAGTCATGAGAATTATTGAAACTCATAGATCCCTTTCTAAGGGTTTGCGATACATTCGACTCCTTCTTTCACAAGGTCTCAGAGAGCATTTTCACCGCCCCTCTACCTTGTGCTTTCACTACTTGATATACCCGTGGTAGATTTTTATTTGACTTTTTCATAAATGTGAATATAAATTGTTTACATCTTTCTTTTAAGTCCGTATCAGTAGTAATGATTCGGGCTATTTTTTTCGAGTATATTTGACAGCATCAGCTGATCTTCTCGTATGTGTAGTGTGGCCATATAGGTATTTGTAATGGGGAAAATAAAAAGCCCCGAGACCAATCGGGGCTGTGAGGTTAAAGCTTCGGAGTTTGGATACGGATAGGTTCTTTCCCGGATCCGTCTATGTAGAGACCGTCTCAGAGTCATGCAAGCTTTTCAGCTCAGAACTCTTGATCGAGCACTACCTTTGTATCGACCGAGGATGATGTAGCGAAGCAGAGTCTTGCAGGGATATTTGCCTTGATGATTCCTGGTATCACGTCGACCGATGGTCTCTGAGTTGCCAGTATTAAGTGAAATCCTGAAGCTCGACCCATGGCAGAGATTTCCGTGAGAAGTGAGAGTACATAGTCACAAGCTTTCACTTGCTTCGGTGTACCGTCTTGGTTGTAGTATCCTGATGGATCATCTATCTTCTCCTTGGATTGCATTAGGAATGCCATCTCTTCGATGATTATCACCCATCGCTTGTACTTAGTACCCTCGATGTCAGTCATTCCTTTTTCTTCCATTTCCTTGTAGCGTTCGTTCATCTTGTCACGCATATTGGTGAGAATATTAACCGCATGGAATATGGTTGATCCATAGAGATGGATATTATTCTTCTTGTCTTCCTTCATTCATCCGAACTCCACTCTCTTTGGATCGATGATCGCAAAGTATGTGTTCTTCGGTTGAGTCTTCAGGAGATTTTTCAGAAATACGGATTTTCCAGATCATGAGCGACCTGCCACGATGAGGTGAGGAGTATTCGAGTTAGATAGATCGAGAGTGTGGAGTTTCTTATCGATATCACGACCGATTGGAAATGATTTCTTTCAGTCGAAATTCACGACTCCCCTATTTTCTCTCGGTACTTCCACTCAGACGAACTTGGTACCAGGCACAGGAGCAATGATACGCACGTTCTCCATTTCTGTAGCTTGTGCGACATCCTCTGCATATCGTTTGATATCTGACATCTTCACTCATCGTGATGGAATGAAGAGGTATCTATCGAATGCATATCATTCCTGCTTCTCTGAGAAGGAGAGAGCGATTGCGAACTCTTGGAATTTGTACTTTATTTTCTCCTCGACTGTTTCTGGAGCTTTTGTCTCAAGAAACCTTGTTTCTTTGAACTCTGCCCTATCGACTTTCACGAGGTCAGACGATACTGCCTTGTCCTGCTTATATCAGAATATTGTATTCTGCATCAGCTCCATCGTTTCCCTACCTCCGAGTTGATCGTAGATATTGTATGGGAAGTATGAGTCAGCATCTGCATCCTCGATAAATTTACAGAATCCAAAGAGTTGATACCAAAAGAATGCCTTATGGAGTTCAAACTCTTCTGAATTATAGTTGATCGTGATGATGTTATGCTGTGATGAGCTATCCCGATTTTTTGTGATCTTTACTTCACGGAATCTAATTTCTTTCGGAGCTCTTCCAATGTCCTGTTTGACGAGGTAGTAGTAGAAGAGTGATTGAATCCAGTATGATGGATGCGGGCCATCCTCATCCTTGGTATGTGCTGATTTGAACTTGAAGTCCTCAATGATGATTTCTCCATTTTCTTCATACACGATGTCTGGTATTCCGTAGAATGGGAGTGGACTGGTTATCTCTCTTCCATCTATTGTATCCTTGATGTCATATTGCAGAGTCTTTTCCACATAGAGAACTTTCTCATAGTCTGGCATCTCTTCGAAGTACATTTGAATGGCAGTCGTGAAGTCTTTGATGACATTCTCACGAGATCCTGTCTTTCACCATTTCACGTCAGTATCTGGCATCTGATTGAACCATGCAAGTTGCGAATCGTGAGCTTGCTCGACCGATGTCCCCTGCATATAGAGTTCGATGACTCAGTGAGCCATCTTTCATACCAGCATCGCTGGTGATGATTTGAAGTACTTATTTCCGAGGATATAAGATTCTTTCCATCCTCCCGGGTTCTGGTGGAACTTCGAGAGGGAGGAATACGAGATGTATTTTATTGGGAATCACATAGTTATTCTTGAGGGTTATGTGATAAATCTTCTGGTTCAATCGTTTCTGGTTCCCCACTTCATAAGTTCGCATATTGCGATGGATCTGGTGGAGTGATTTTTCGTGGCTGATCTTCTCCATCTGGAGCAATCTTTCACATTTCCTCCTCTGTATAGAGTCCAGAGAGCCCGTAGACTTCCCGGATTACCACCGTTCCTGCAACCTTGGTTATCATTGCAGATTTGTTCGTATTCCAGACATTCCCTCGAGCATATTCTTCCCATCGGACATATTTGACGTTCTGGCATTTTTCTCCATTTGAGATATATGTCAGTCTTGACCATGCTCCGACCGGAGTATCAGATTTTATAGTCTCCTTAATGTTGATCTTGTGTTTGATAGTTTTCTCGACATAGTCGATTTCGAAGTCATCTTTTGGAAACACTGGCTGTGTCTCTATCTGGATGAATCCTTTTTGCTGTCTTGCGATACGAAGGTATCAGGCATAAGCTACCACTATCATAGTTTTTCCAGTCTGTTCCCATCACCAAATCTCTTTAGCGAATGGGTCGAGTTCATATTGTTTTGCAATTTTCATTGCAACCATGAAGTTATTCATGTCGAGTGTTGGGAAACTCGCTTTTTTCAGTGCCTCGATCTGTTTGTCTGTACCAAAAACAGTGAGGTCGAATGTATTGTTGTCTTGGGACATAGTAGGGTTTTAAGGTTAATGAGTCCGTAGACTCCAAGTAAAATACCCCCGATAACCATGAGAGCATTCAGGAATTCGAATGTAAACATACGAGTTAAGGGTTAGTGACTTTTCAGATATTGTTTTGCTTCGAATGTCTGATGATCCCAGATAAGCTGACAAGTCTGAGTTGTCCGTGCATCGTAGGTTCTTCCAGGCATCCAAAGATTCTCGCATCTCTGAATCCATCCGATATGGTGGAAGCAGACAGCAAGAAATAAAAACGAGAATGTTATGATTTTGAGAGAATGGATCATATTTGTTTTTGTTTAAGAGTTTTGAGAAGGAGCGGGAATTTCAGAAACCGTTCCTTTGTAACACAATCAAGCGATGCAATTGCAAATCCCCACATCTCCTCGAGCGAATGTTTCTCTTGGTAGAATGATGGAAGGATGAATCCTCATCCTGAAGGGAGTGGTTGTATCCACTCTCCTTCTTTCAAGAATCTATTCTCCATAGTGTTGGGCTAAGTCCATACCATCGTCATCGATATATGTCCCTGTAGCCTTATGCATAGCACTCAATGATGTAAAAACTTGTCAATTTGAAATTGCGATCATAAGCTTGAATGTTGGATGGAAATAAATAAACTTTCCATATCTCGTTCAGATATAAAAAGTTCCTCTTTGTCGAGGGATTTTTTGTTTTGTGTTTTTTTGATTTATTCTCTCACTGTATTATCCAATTTGGTTAATACACGAGGGAAAATTTTTTAGTTACTTTTCTCACTTTAGCATCCTTTCTAAGTTCAGGCATTTCTGCCTTCGTGCGACGGTCTTGTGAGTCCGCCCACGCATCGGGGGTTGCTCCCGCAGACATAAAGCAGTCAGTCGCTTGGGCTTTCTCGATGCCTCCGTTCCTTCGGTTAATCTTAACGATGTAACATTATCCATTCTATCCTATTTGGTTAGAAATGCAAATATTTTTTCAATGATAATTCACTTTTAGTATTGATTTATTTAAATAAACAATTATAACTCGTATAGTTAATATAGTTAAATCTATGAAGGATCTTGAAACAACATGGTCACATATTGTGGCAAGAAAGCTCTCCAAAGTTAGGGAAGAGCGATGAATGACCGTGCAAGAATTAGCGGATAAAATCTGAGTAAGTAATGTATTCGTATCCACTGTTCTTTCACGATCAAAAAAATGAAACGAGGACTTTTTTGCAAAAGCTGGCATACACCTTTGACTTCCAAAAACCCAAATCGATAATATTCTTCATGAGTCTTTACTTGAGGCGATTGAGGAAGAGTATTGAGTTGGGATTGCTTTTGCTCTCAAGAGTCACTTCAAGTTGAGTGATAAATGAGTGCGAGATGCAATGAAGTTCCTGAATGATCTATCAAAAAACGATTCTAATGAATAATCGCAGATCCTATGCCATGTCCATATCAATATGCACTTGCTAACGACATCCAGATAAAAAAATACGACTTCGAGGAATTCAGTGGTATTTGCGGTCGATTTGGTGGAAAATCACTCATCGGTATAAAAAGCTGATATGATGAAATCACCGAACGAGAAGTACTATCACACGAGTTGTGACACTTTATCGATGGAACTGAAGACAGTGTTCACTTCTCGAAATTTGATGAACAAAGAGCTGATCGATGTGGGAGGGAGTTTCTCATACCATACGATGAACTCATAAGGGCCATGGAAGATGAGGAATGAGTATGTGATGCGAACACTCTCGCTTGCAAGTTCTGAGTTTCTACCGATACTATGATGAAGCGGATCCGTGAAGTTTTTAACCTTTCATAATATGAAAAAATATATTTCCTTTCTCATTCTCCTGATTATCCCTCTCACAGTTCTTGCGAAATGACCGAGCAGTACAAGTACTGGAACTGTCACAAAAGTATCCGATGGTGATACGATAAAAGTGCAAACTTCATCCGGGATAGAGACGATTCGACTTCTCTGAGTAGATACTCCCGAGAAATTTCCAACACGGTATGGATATACTGAATGTTACGGAGAAGAGTCATCACACTATGTCGAGTCACTCCTCCCTATTGGCACTCAAGTGTATGTCGAATTCTATTGAAATGACAAATATTCTCGTGATCTTGCTGATGTCTATATAGGAAGTAAGACTGGATCTCTTGTAGCACTTGAGATAGTGAAGAATGGATATGGATGGGTATATCGCAAAGGGATAAAATCAAAACCATATCAATCTTTGATTCGATCAGAATCTCTTGCAAAGAAGTCGAAGATTGGTCTATGGAGTAATGATACTTGTGGTGGAAAAAGATTGCCAGCCAAAACTATATCCTCAAGCTCTGGTGTGATCGTAGATCCATCCACTGTAATTTCTAATCCATCTACTTCGACAGCTTCCGTAACTCCGAATACTCTAAGTACCCAGCTTTCATGCTCGAATGTTCCTCGATACTGTAAGGATGTGAAAACAAGAGAAGAGGCTCAGTATTATCTCAATTCCTGTGGAGCTACTCGATTTGACCGAGATAACGATGGTATTGCCTGTGAAGATATACAATAATGAAAAAAGCATTTGCTTACACCAGAAAGTCTACCGACCGTGACGATAAACAGCAACTTTCTCTCGATGCACAGAGAAAGGAGATTTTGATATTGAAAGAAAAGCTCGAAGATTCCCTGAAAGAGCAAGTCGAGATCATAGAGTGGTTCGAGGAGTCTATATCTGCAAAGAATGAAGACCGACCACAATTTCTTTCAATGATTGCAGGAGTGAAAAAAAAGAAGGTAGATATTATCATCGCTTGGAAACTCGACCGACTCTCTCGAAATCCTACGGACTCCGGGAGAATAATGACAGCATTGCAGCAATGATATATTTCCTATGTCTTTACAAACGATCAGTCACATCCATACACCAAAAAAGATTCTGGGATGCTCATGGGTGTTCTATTTTCTCTTGCGAATCAGTACCTCATCAACCTCTCAGATGATGTGAAATCAAAAATGCGACTCAAAGTAGAGCGATGAGGGATTGTATCAAAAGTTCCATTTGGTCTCAAAAATGATAGAAATACCCGTTCTGTAATCACTGGCCCATGAGCTGAATATATCACAGAGATGTTTGAGATGGCAAAGCAGAATATACCTCTCAGAGAGATTTGAGAGTGGCTTGCTGATAAATGATACAAATCAAAGGATGGGAAACCATATTGACCTGCTACCGTATCAAGATGGCTCAAAAATCCTATATATTATGGGATATACGGATGGGCCTGAGAGTTTTTCCAAGCGAAGATACCACAGCTCGTAGAGAAGAAACTTTGGGATGATGTCCAGGAGGCAATGGGATTTATCACTCTCCCGAGGATCCACGCAGATAAAAATACTTTCCCACTCAAGTGAATGGTTCGAAGTGCTTTATCAATGAAGCCTCTTTCTGCATCTATTGCAAAGGGGAAATATGTATATTACCACACTCATGCCGATGATAAGAAAAAAGAGAATATAAAAATCTCTCAGAGAGATATTATTGCATGGTTCGATGATAAGATTGACCAATATGTCCCTCGTGGCCACTTAAAAAAGTGGTTACTTGATTGACTCAAAGAAGCACACAATGACCAGTTCACTACCATATCTCGAGAAAAGAAGAGAATAGTGAAAGATTTGACCGAGGTAGAGTTGAAAATGTGAAACCTTATCGATATGAGGGCAAGTGGCGAATTGATGGCTGAGGGCTTCAAAATGAAGCAGAAAGAGTACATTGATAAAGAAAAGAGACTTCAAGAAGAACTTGGGGATTTGATTCGTCTCGATGACACTCTTTTGGAGACAATCAATGAATCCGTAGAACTCTGGACAAACCTCTCTGTTATCTGGAAAAATGCCGATGAGAGTGGAAAATCTGAAATTATAAAATATATATCCGTCGAACTTTTCGTCTATGATTCAGAAACCCTTTATGTAAAAGAAAACCCCATCTTTTTAATGATGAGGTCTTCAAATAGTACGTTCTTGGCTTCACAAAGAGAAATAATTGGGGAAAAAAGCACCACAACCGATTTTTCTGAAACATATGGTAATCCAAGTGAAACAAGCGTCAAACTCTGGTTCCAGGAATTGTATGAGTCAATTAAGAAGTGGAAGCCGATGCTTATTAAGTGAAATGTGAGCCTAAGAAAAGTGAGGGCGAATCCATGATCATATACTGTAAATGTTCGGACCAGTCGAGTCGATGCAAAACTCGCTCGAGATATGAAGGAGATTTGAAAGACATACGATGAGATTGCTGCATACTTTGGGGTATCATCCAAAGCGGTCACGAATGAAATGAAGAAGCAGTGAACCTATAAGGTTTTCTCATGATGAAAAATTAAAGGAAAAAACTATTCTATAAGAAATCACGACCAATAACTGCAGATACTTGGAATCTTGTAAGTGTAATTTCTGATGCCTTTGGATCTCTTTTTACTGCTCGAGTAAACATCACAGCAAGTTCTCGATCGGTAGCATTCTTTTTTCAATCTTTTTCATTCCATATACTGACAATTCACTTTCCTCGGAGAATCTTATCTTCGAATGTTGTGGCCCAATATTGACGACTACGAGCCCACATGACATCGACAGCACGACCAAGCATTATCCTGATCTCTGAATCACTTGCGATATCATTTGGTCTATCTCCAGTCCATATTTTCTTTTCCAAAGATTTTTGGTTATATGACTGAGCCCGAACATTTCGGACATCTTTCATTTTATCTACATCACTTGGATCAAGGATGATATAGGTTGAGTATAAACTTCCAAATCTTTCTTCTGGAAAATCAAAATGTCACTTATTTCCCCAGTTCTCTGTCCACGAGTTTCTTGCGATTCCGTTCTTTGGTTTGTATCATGGGAGGCAGTATGCATGACCAGCGGATTTTATACCATCCTCGTATATACCTGTTCTTCCTATTACTCACCAATTTCATTTTGCTGATCCTGTATATATGAGACGTTTCTTTGCGAGTGTTCTTGCAAGGAGATCAACAGTAAGTTGTCCCGGGGCTGCAAGACGGACATATCATGCAATAATTCCCAGATCCACTGCAAGTTGGAGGGCCCCTTGAAGTGACCATCCGTTTGAGTCAGACGCTCATCGCTCTTTTGCTTTTCACCAGAACCACCAAGGATCGTATGGTTGGTTATATACTCCGCCATTCTCCACTGCATCGAGATATGTAGATTCGAATGTGGCACCAGAGAGTCCGAATATAGTACAAGCCCCAATACTTCCTTGATTCAGGATCGGAGTGTTTGCATATAGTATGCTCTCTGGATATGTGGTCGCTGTAAGGAGTCAGATTTCCTCTGCCGTGATGTCTCTGGAGTCTGGGATGTCTATACATCCTTTGTAGTTTTCAAAATCAATTTCTGACATGGTTATTAATGGTTATCGATAAAATCTGAGAGTAGATCTTTTGCTCTTGAAAGCATAGATGATACTTCGGTGAGTCTTGCATCAGCTCATACCTTTTCGACTTCTACGATAGCATCGTATATAGCCTTTTCTGCTGGTGTGAGCTTATCGATGTAGCATCTTCGTGGTATTTCGTGTGACATATAGGGATTATTGATTAGGAGATAGTGTATTGGATACCATGGATCGGAGTGCTTGGATATACTGCTCGAGTTCTTTCATTCTTTCCTTATGGAGAGCGAGCTCGAGTCACTCGAGATGATTGCAGTCTCTCAGCATCTTCTCATATTTGAGCGAGTTTACAGTGATGAGAGATTCTCTAAGGATCATACTATCGAAGAGTATTACATGGTGGCATATATTCGAATGGAAATGCTCAGAGATTTTGCCCAGGCTCAAGCTGTTCAAGAGCCTCACGATGTACTCTATCAAGAAGTCTTTTTGCATCATAGCCACGAGGTACATGAATATGGTGAGACCCCTGTGCATTTGCCTCGATTTCGAGGCGGTCAAATTCATGTCTTTCCATAAGGAGAAAATATTATGAATAAAATAGTGATTTGTATCTGAAGTACTTTGATCATTTCCATCGTATAGCACTCCAAGCAAGGACAGCAACTATCGATTTCCATACCAGTCCCCACTTCCCTATTTGTCCAGAATCATATTTTTTCCTGATATCGTCAAGCATTGCTTGGTAAAACTTCTCATCACATTCGATTCTTCTTTGCTCATTTCCTCATACGAAGTATCCAAAATCATGATAGTCTGGAATAGCAGAGTCAAAATCTGCAAGAATTAACCCTATAAGTCACTTTACTATCCATGATTGAGATGCTCATCAAAAGCCATTCAAAACTCATTTGTCACGAAGGTACTGTATCTCTGTTTTCGTAAGAGAATCGTACTTTCGATGTGCAAGTTTTGAGAGCTGCATTAGTATTATTTTATACGTGTTTTTATCTCTATCATGACTTCCGTATTTTTATTGAGGGCAGTGGTGACTTGTTCCATAGCAGTAGTCATCTTATCATCACGTTTTTCCATTGCGTGTAGGAATGATTCTTGTGCATCTTTCATATTTTGGCTACTTGAATAGATCAAGAAAGATACAAATATGAGTATCACTATCATTGATCCTATAAAAAGGGTTCTGTCATTCTTTCAGGCTTTCTCGAGAGCATTTCAGGAGGCATTAATCATTTCAGGAGATAACGTCATAATTCGATGGATTATTATTTATAATAAGCTCATACTATCTCCTCATCAGAAAAAGAAAACACCAACTATTTTGTTGGTGTCAAATCGGTACTACACTGATAGGAGGTCTTGTCTCGATAGTTTAGTTCATATATCCAATTCGAGGAATCCATCTTTGAGATATGTGATTGAATTGACATAAAGCTGATCAGAGAAGTTCTTCTCCCAGTTCGATATACTAACCTTATCGAAGAGCTGAATATCAGTCCTTTTTGTCTTGATACTTTGTACTGAGATTATCGGAACTGAGTGCTTATCGAGGTATGTGCCACAGTATTCATCTGCACTCGATGAGTAGACGAATCTCTCATCCTTGATATACTTCACTCGCTTCCCATAGGTGGATATACTGGTAGTATTTTGGTAGGTATTATTGATGGTTGTACCATTCGTGAATACGATATAATTCACCACCTCATCTATTCTTTTTTCATATTCAAGTCTGACAATATCACTTCAAAATATCAGCTCTTGTACTGTACTGGTATTCTCAATCCGTATTCCACCATCTGGATCCACGATGACATATCATCCAGTACCAATGAAATCATTGACGACCGTATTATATGCCTCCAGCCATGTCTGGTTGTCGAATGTATGAGTTACAGTAGTTCATATGAGATTTTTCTCCCGGATGAATAGAATAGGATTTGTAGTATCTGCAATATACTGATTGATTATTGCCTCGACGATATTTGCAAGATCATCATTGATCGTGACTATATTATCTGCATCATGATAGAATCAAGACCGTAAGTCCTGGATAAGTGGAAAAAGTGAAAGTTTGGATATATTCGTATTCTTCAGATGGTAGTATCATTCTACTATCCCACTTCAGACAAGTTTCTGCTGATCATACACATAGCAAATCTTCCCGAGATAAGTATCGGGATTTCATTGTATCTCTACCTCATTCACTTCTCAATACTTAAAACTATCGAATGAATGAGATTCGATATTGGTATACCAAGTCTTGTCTTTATTGAAAAATTGCAACATTTACATAGGTGGGAGAGAGAATAAAGAACGGATAGTATTTACATCTTGCATAACAAGATTCTTTTTTATGATAATCAGATCATCATCTGGAGTTGACTGTCATACCATCTTGCGAAACATTGCTTCGGTTGATTTCGCCTGAAGCACCATCTGAGCATATGGATTTCCTCCGAATACTCGAGCTGTAATGATATCGCCAATTTCTATGTCAGAAAATTCATATCATTCAAGATCATTCGATCATGTTTTAAGGTTCTCAAGTACCACAGATCTTGGAGTTCTCGGAATATCGATAAGTTCATAAATATATCTTTCTTCTCCAGTGTATGGATTTTTACAAACCCAACCATTTAGATATTTACCATTCGGCACTTCAAATCACTCTTCATTTGGATCAAGTGATTGTGGAAATCTCCATTCTTCAGCACTTACTCAGAAATATTTTCTTTGTACAGATGCAGGAAAATCAAGAGGATTTTCTCGAACAAGAATACCTTCATTATCAACTACCTCTCGAACCTCTCATTCAAGAATTTCATATACTTTTTTTGTATATTCCTCTTGATTATCTTGTGCGATAAGAAGATTTTCATCTTCTATTTTTTGTAGCTTAGCCAGCTGTTCTTCTGGAGTAATCTTTTTCATAATTAGTTTATTCAAAAAGTAATAGAAACCTGTGAGTTTGCATCATTTGCATGTGCGAGATACATCGAAGTAGTTTCAGAAACATGTCATGAAGTAATATCAGACTGAACTGTTAATTCAAAATAAACGAGATCTCCAGGGTTTATGCCTGTGATATTCGTCATTTCTATAATAGCAAGGTCATTTGATGTTCAGGTATTTTGAGTCTTATTCGTAAATGTACTTGATACTGTCTTAAGAGACGTGATGGTTCAAGCAGAGTTTACACTCTTACATATCAATGTATATGATGTATTATTATATGTTGATGATATACCTCATGCTGTTACTGTATATCATAGGAATAGAGGAAATCGAACATATTCAATACTTGAAACTTCCATAAGTTTCATTATAGGATAGTTCTGGATTATTTTTTGAACTGTAAGTGTCGTGGTAGATGTCGTTTGAATTCACTTATTTCAATTCACCCAGTTTTCTCCAATGGTAGTATTTCCATTTGGAAATGTTGGATAAGCTGCAAGATATCCAGAAAAATCCACTCATCGAATTGTGGCATATTTTCAGGCACTTGCTGGTTGTGTCGTATTTGATGCTGATGAAGTAAGATTTCATGGATTTGAGCACCCAAGTAGGTATCTCAAAAGGGCCTCACGACCTATCTCGTCATATCATTTATATCATCATGCAAGTGCACGAGAGAACGGGATTTGTTGATTTACATTAAGACAAAGCATAAAATAAAAAGGTTAAAAAAATTAAGTTTTTGATGTAGTGGTAAGACGACCTTTGGTGTAAGTTGCTGTCCAAGTATTCGTACCGTTTGATACAGTAAGAAGTCTTCTATTGGCATATGTCAATGTAAAGTTGACACCATCAGCTGTAAATGCAGTAAGTAGTCAGTTTGTATAAGTAGTTGATGTGATATTTCCAAATCCTGCGGTTGATAATTCTCATCATACTACATCATTTTTCCATAAACTTATCGCTGTTATCGCTCAGGCACTTGATGTTACTACTCATAATTTTGCATATTGACCATTCCATCAGCTCGTAGATGTCTGTATTACCCCAGCGGAATTGATCATGATATAGGTAGTGGCAGTTGCTCATACGGTAACTGTTCCACCAGCATATTGTCATTCAGCAGTACCAACCCTATAGTTACCAGCACCGATTCTCACCTGAAGTGCTGGATCTCAAGTGAGCCTATATACTCGAAGTCGTCTATCTCATGAGGCATATATATCGTCGGTATATCATTTGAGTTCTGTATATATTTCATCGATTCTAAGATGAATATCCTTTATGATCTCCGAGACGACATTGAGAAAAATATAATCCTGTCAATTGAAAGTTTGAGGAGCAGATCCATCGAATCATCTTGTACAAGTAATAACTCCTCCTGTAAAAGTGGAGACATATATCTTCTCGAATTTATTCACCGTTCCATCCAAATTATACTGCACAAGTGTTGCAATAAAGTTCGTAGCTGGAAGATTTGTGTATGAGACAAGCGGTATGGTAGTAACTGATGCATTTATTCAGTTTTGTAGTCTTCCACTTGCATTGTCTGCTGTATTGTATCTGAGTGACATGGTTATTTATAGGTTACATGATACTGTGCGACATAGTTGTAGGAGAAAGTACCGTTTGTCGTTATCTTTATTGAGTTCGATGCCAAGGTCAACTTTGGTATTTCTCCAATAAATCCCACCTGTGAACCGTTCTTGAGAACTCTTTGATTATCTCAATCTACCGTGATGCTATCACCTGCAGAGATCGATGTGCTGATTGTGATTGATTGTCCATTGATTTCGTATGCGATAGAGGTAACAGACGTTGCTGAGGTAAACGATATTATCGATGTCATACGAGCCTCTGCAGTACCTCATCGAGCTATTGCAAAAGTTTTCACTGCCTGAGTAATTCCATTTATTGTAGTCTCCTGGACTGCTGACTCTTCCCAGTATTTGAATGTCTGAAAAGTGAGCTCAAATGGTATCCAGTCAATGTTATATCGCTTCTCATTGAAATTATGGTCTATACAAGTACATTTCACTCGTCGTGACCATGTATCTTCAGTGACTATGAGGTACTGATTTGCCTGAGAGATTTTATCCTTGAAAGTATCCAAATAAGCAAGAAGATCTCCTCGAGTATTTTTTCGTATTGAACCGACTACCTTTATTGTCTGAAGAGTTTCCCGACGGTTATATATTTCACCATCATTTCAAAAGCTTTCTTTTTGTACCTCAGTTGCTTTCCCTTTGAGATATTCGAGATTTGTGATTCGTATATCAACACCATCATGTATAGAAAATCCCCCAAAAGATACTGAGTATGCTCCTGGTATTACTGCTGGAACCGTGATGGTAGAAAGTCCATTGAAGACTTGGTCATTAAACATAGTATTTTATAGTCAAAGACGGGCAGATCTGTATTCTTTGTAAATGGTTTCACGGATTCGATTGGTGAATTCTTGCATATCCATTCCGTTTGTGATGTGAACATCCCCAAATGAAATACTCAAGCTCATTCATCCTCAGAGTTGTCAGTTTGGTACGATCGAGCCACTTTTATCAGTCGTAAATAATTCAGGGCCATTCTCACCTACCAGATATGTCTTTCATGACTGTACTGGTCATCCTGAAGCTCGAGCACCTGTCACATAGTTATATGCACTTGATACTCCACTTGATATCGATGATCCAACTGAAGAAAGTTTCGCTTTCGCCTGAGAGATTTTGTCAGACACATATCAAACGAGACTATCAGCTGCATTCTTTACCTCTTGAATCATAGCAATAAGTGGCTGGATGAGTCATTTCACATACTCCACTGCAGCCGAAACCACTGACTTGATATACTCCCATGCTATATTGAGTCATTCCCCCATAGCATTCCAAGCTGTATTCCAAGCTCATAGGAGATCTATACCAACCGAGTTCTTTATGAAAGTATTTATTTCCGTGAGGAGTGTCCTGATTATCTGTCCGATAGCTGTAAATACAGCACGAATGACGGTCTTGAATCAATCCCATATCTTCGACCAAGAACCAGAGAGGATACCATCAAAAATGGTAATGAGTCCTCCGATTGCGGTCATCCCTTCATTGAAAATAATTTTTATACTATCAATTCAAAATCTCCAAAGCATCTGGATATATTCCCAAAAGACACGAATCGATTCACGGATATATCATCCATGGGTATCCCATAGTGTCCTGACAGTTGTCATGAGATTATTCCATGCATCCCGTATTCCACCAGTATTCTGCTCAAATCCTACATAAAGGGCATATAATGCGGTTCATATTCCAGCTATCACTCCAAGTACTGGGGCGGATATAAGTCAAAATACTGCACCAAGAGCCGATACAGCTGTGATAATGGCAGGGATAGCAAGTCAGATTGCAGCCAAGACGGTGACAACTCAGAGAAGAGCTGTAACCCCAAGTCCTACCCATTTCACGAGTTCAGGATGAGCACTCGCAAAATTTGTGATTGCAGTAATGACTGGATTTATCGCCTGGAGGAGTGATGCAAGTGCTGGTTTCAGTTGATCACCGATTGCAGCCCACATTTTTGTAGTATTTGCAGTAGTGAGAGCAAGTTGCCCGGAGAATTCTTGTGCATATTTCGAAGCATCTCACATCTGAAACTTCGTCTCCTCAAGTATCCCCTTTAGTTCTGCTTGTCTTTTTTCTGCCTGTGTAAGATCCTTTTCTGATTTACCAAGCTCCTTCGCATAGTCTTTCCACATCATGGATACATTCTTTGTGACTCAGGCATTATCTACAAGGATAGAGTTCTCATTTTTGAGACCTTCCGTTGCTGTTTTTACTGCTTCTCCGAGAGAAAGTGAAGCCTGACGACCGAATGCAGCCGAGTTCTTAAATCTATCCATCAGCACTGAAGCTTCATCGAGAGAGAATCATCGAGAGAGTAGATTCTTTAGAGCGGTTGCAGCATCAGCAGTTGGCACAAGTCCATCCTTGGTGAAATTATTGATGAACTCCTTTGCTTTATTGAAATCATTGCCAGTTCCCTCAGCGATTGATTTTAGTCCTACGAGAGAGTTCGAGAGTTCACTTGATGCATCTACTGCCTTTTTAATACCCATAGACATACCTGCAAACCCTATGCCAGCACCGATACCAAGGTTTCTCAATCACTGCTCATTTTCTTTGAGAGTCCCGATAATTCCTTTACTTGCATCTCCAACACCAGACAATTCCCCCTTTACTTTATCAAGGGTTTTTGTTGCCTGGTCGATGGCCTCGACGACGATGGAGATGTTAGTAGATGTTGCCATTATTCTTGCTGTTTATTGGATTTTTTATCGAGGTTTGTCTTTGCGATAAGGAGTTGTATCTTCCATTCTGGTTCGTTCATGTACTGATCGTGAGTCCATCACATTTTCTCACAGATCATTACTTCTATCCATTCTTCGGAGAGGTTTCACTCTCATTTCATGAGGAAGCATTCGTACTCGTAGATCAGATCGGACTTTTTTTTTCTAAGTTTGAGAACTGTCAGATTATTTTCAGCATAAGTTCATTGCTATCCTCAAAACTGAATGAATTTACAGCCTTGATGATCTTATCAGTGTCCTCTTCTCCATCTATTGATATCACCCATATTCGAATGAGGAGGTCAGTAAACTCAATAAATACCTCCATATCCTTTTCGATTTCTGCAATGAATTCTTCATGAGTAATGTCTCCAAATCTTTGCTTTAGTTTGTCTATTTTTCCGAGAG
>ERZ724509.145-NODE-145-length-34554-cov-4.570364_pt1 | contig 34554 bp, 33 predicted proteins | sample MGYA00376042_ERZ724509 | MGnify/ENA primary metagenome ERZ724509 (study PRJEB28724, sample SAMN07190887) | wastewater metagenome | isolation source: effluent of sewage treatment plant in Hong Hong | place: USA: Christiansburg, Virginia | collected 2016-03-01 ...
CTAAATTGGCTTAAACCAGAAGCAAGCCAAGATGATCTACTCTCAATAATTCAAAGATCAAGTGACAAAAATATTGAAGCATATACAGTGTCAACATTGGTAAATAAGTCATACTTAGAAGGAGCAAGTCTTATTGAGAAAACTGATTCTCTGTTTTAATATATGGAAGATATCTTTGCATTCGTTTAAACTAGATTAATGAGTAGATCGAATAATGTTGATAAAAGAAAATTAGAAGTTGCATCAAAAGCCCAAAGGGCATTTATATTTAAACTTTTTTTAGAGAATTCTAAAGAAAAACGCTCATTTTTTTGGACAGCGGTAGTATTACAAATTTTTGCTATTGCAATGCAACAATTGGCTTATCTTTTTATAATTGCTAAAATTTTAAAAGATATTTCAAAACGTAAAGAAATAGAAACAATTGATCCTTATGTAAAACTAATTATTTTATTGGCTATTCTTGAGCTGATTGCTTTAATTGCAAGAAGAATTGCTACATACCTAGAGGAGAGATTTGATGCCATTTCGCGCAGGGCATTAATTAAGGAAATATATAATCGCCTTTTAGAGCAACCAGCTTATTTCCATCAATCTAAATTTGTTGGTGTTACTATAAATCTGATTTCTAAATGTTCTGACTGTTTTGGTAGGACTAGCGGAATATTCGTTTTTCCTATTTTATCTAATATTGTTGTTTTTATTGGAACAGGTATAATTCTTATCCCTATAATGCCTATTTATTTTTTAGCTATGGTAATTATTGGAGCTATATATTTAACTCTATATTTAAACTTTTTACCTCATCAAATGGCATTGAGCGCCGATGCATCTGATGCCTCGTCGAAACTATATGGTGCAATTGCAGATGGTATAAGTAATATTGCAGCAGTCAAGGCTGAATCAAATGAAGATATTGAACAAAGCAATGTGAGTTCTTTAGGAGACAAATGGGTATTACTTAATAAGAAGTTTGCTAAAAGGGTACTTATTGTTGATGCTCTAATAATCAATTCTATAAATCGATCTTTAAGAATACTAAGCATATTATTTGCTGTGATTTTAGCAATTGGTAATGTTAGTGGTGCGACGAATATATTTTTAGCTACAACTTTGACACTTGCATTCACTGAAGGCCTTTGGAGTATGGGTGATGCCATATATGAGCTAACTGTTGCTTTTGGTGAAGCTGCTCCCATGGTGCCAATATTGCAAGAGAAAATTGCAGTTGCAGATAAATCTAATGCTCATGACATCGGTATTATTAATGGTGAGATAGTTCTAAAAGATATTACTTTTAAATATCCGAATGCTAATAACGATGTTTTTGATGAATTAAATATTGTTATATCAAAAGGTGAGCGTGTTGGATTTGTAGGAAAATCTGGTGCAGGGAAATCTACATTAGTTAAATTAATTATGCGTTTTATCGATCCAATCTCAGGCGATATTCTGATAGATGGTAAAAGTATTTACGGTATTACTCAAGAATCATTAAGAAGAAATATTTCTTACGTTGCTCAAGAACCAATGCTATTTCACAGAACTGTATTCGAAAATATTACCTATAGTTGTGAGCAAGTTAGTAATGATCTGATAAATCAAGTGCTCATACGTTCGCACTGTAAAGAATTCATTGATGATTTACCCTTGGGTTTGAATTCAATTGTTGGTGAGCGAGGTGTAAATTTGTCTGGTGGTCAACGCCAAAGAATTGCTATAGCTCGCGCCATGCTAAAAAATGCTCCTATTTTAATTTTAGATGAAGCTACATCAGCTCTGGATTCAGAATCTGAATATTTTGTGCAAGAAGCATTCGCTAATTTAATGTCGTCAAGAACCACAATTGTAGTTGCACACCGATTGAGTACATTGCTAAATATGAATCGTATAGTTGTTCTTGACGGTGGAAAAATTGCAGAACAAGGCACTCATGTCGAATTAGTAGGCAATAATGGTATATATTCTTCTCTTTGGGAGCATCAACGTGGTGGCTTTATAACAGAATAATAGGAGCACTATTTGTTTAATGGGTATTAAGTGCTTCCCCAGAGTTTTTTGCAGATTTCCAACTTTGTTTTATCCTTAGATGAGAACGCAATGTCTCCAAAACGTATAGTTGTTGATCCAAGTTTGAGTATTTTATCTAAATATTCATCCACTCGATATATCTTGCTCGGTAATTCTAAATTTGTTGTAATTAATAACCCTGAATTATTCAGAAGTTCAATATAATCATCCACTTCATCAGGGTTTGGGCTGAACCCGTCGAAAAAAATGATATCGTATTTCTTGTTATCAATTTTTAAATCTTTTATTATTTTTCCTGAAACACCAAATAGGATCTCTACCTGATCGATAACATTGTTTTCTTTAAAGTTTTTTGTAGCTAGTTCACAATGTGTTTTATCTTTGTCTATTGTTGTTATTTTTACAGTGTCAAAAGCTCGTGCAAAACAATTTGTCGAATATCCAATTGATGTGCCTATCTCTAAAATATTTTCTGATCTTAACTCTTGAACTATATCAGTTAAAAATTGTCCATTTTCGAAAGGATATCCGCCACACTTATGTTGATTGCGGTGTTCAATAGTTAGCTCATAGTATTCGTTGTTTGAAATCATTTCTATTTAAATTTAACCAGTTATTTTTCCATCATAATTATGCCAAGTGTGATTCTCGAAATCATAAAGCTTACATTTAGAAGTTGTAGAGAAATAATCGTTAAATTTAAGTTTTCTCGATTTTATGTCTGGGTATAATTCAACTAAAGCATCACCTGCTTGTGGTAAATGATAACAAGGTATTCTCATATCAACATGGTGAGGTACATGAACAAAAATGTTATGAAAAAATAACCAATTAACCAGTGGCTGACATTTAAATATCGTGGTTCCTTCAACTTGTCCTTTAAAGCTATCCCATTGGTTTCTTGGCCACCATTTAATATCTGGTGCAATATGTTGTACATAAACAGTCCATCCAATAATTGACATAAATCCAAACCACGGAATTGCGATAATTTTAGTTAGCATCCAAATTGCTCCTAATATTGACCCATAGTGGAAAAATCCATATGTTATAAGTGTGAATACGGAAATCGTACCAAAAATTCCAACAAGACGAACATCTTTTTGAATGCGTAATTTATATCTTTCTGGGGGAGTGAACGAAATCATTTTATTCCACCAGACGTTTCTAATATAATAAAAACCTGATCCTAAAAAACTCCATTCAATGCGATGCTGAAATTTCTTATACTTATTCATTTGTGAATATTCTTCTATTGTTGAAGGCATCCATACAAAATCCATTTGTTCACGCACAGTGTGACCATGGTGAATTCTGTTTTGACCTAATAGCCAAGCTTCATAAGAGTGCAGTTCTGGCAAAAAGAGTAGCCGTCCAATAATTTTATTAGCTTTTTTTGAGTTCAAAAGAGAGTTGTGAGCACAATCATGACCAACGACGAACATTCCAGCAAGTGTAAATGAGCTGAAAACAAGACTTGGCAAAAGTATAAAGATATTATCACTAGAAAATAGGATTACTAAAGATACTAACCATAGAACTAAAGCTCGTATGACAATCAATGAACCTTTAAGGTTTGATCGTTCAAAACATTCTTTTGGTATTGCATTTATAGCTGGCTTAAGTGTTCCAACTTTTCGTGTGCCTACGCCTTTGAATTCACTTGAGATTGATTTTGTGTCGTTTATCATGACTGACCTTCCGTTAGGTAGGGAGAATATACATATATCATACTTATCTATATTAGATATGTCCACTAGTGTGCTTATTTTTGTGTGCAATAATCAACTTTTTGTATCTATAGTATAAATAAGGCAATTCTATACTGATCTTTTGTTTTATAGGTTTTATCTATATAAAATTTAAGATGCTATGGTCTTTATTGTTTAAGGAGAAAATACTTGAAATTCAAGTCAAAGGTAAGTTCACCAATTATTGCATCTGTGATTATTTTTATTTTAGGATTAACAGCTACATATGTCACCTGGAATGAATCTCGGGATAAAACTTTTCAAAGAACAGAGACTCAACAAAAAGAAATAACAAATTCTCTTGAGTCTGGAATTAGAACAAAAACTACAGCAATAGAAGAAATATTGCATGGCACGATGTCTTTTACATCTAACTATAATTTTAATTCGGACAGATTCTCAAAATATTTGGATTCATTAAAGATCTCTCAAAGATATTCAAGTATTGATTCAATAGGTTATATTGCTTTGATTGATAGTGAAGAATTAGAGCCAATACTAGCGATAATGAGACAAACGATTGATCCAAATTTTACAATTTACCCTTCAAGTAAACAAGAAAAATATGCACCCGTATTATTCATAAAATCAATTGCCGATAAGTATAAGCGCTCTAATATTCTAGGTTTAAATTTATTCTCTGACAAAAAATTCTCAGAATTATTAGAAAAAGCAAATAAAGAATCAAAACCAACTTTTTCAGGTTTAACATCTTTTACTGGATATAAAGATAACGACTCCCAGTCGAGTATTGTTTATATTTCTCCAATATATTCTTCAAGCAATCAAATATCTGCAAATATTACAGGCTATGTTTTTGCAACAATACGAGCATCTTCGATGATAAGAAATGTTGTAGCTGCTATCGATCCTAATATAAATGTAAGTGTTTATGACAGTAAAATTATCGATAAATCAAAATTACTCTATGGCATATATGATAAAAATACTACTGATGATTATCTCAAAACATTTAATATTGGCGGACGCTCGTGGCTAATAGATTTAAGAGCTAACACGAATACTAGTTCCAATTCTAATAATCAATCGGGTACCCTGTTGATTCTTGGTTTTGTACTCTCGCTTTTGATTTCACTATTTTTATTATTTGTCATTAAGTCTAAATCAAGAGAAATTGAATTAGAAAAACAATTAGATATTGATTCAGCAAAAGAAGACCTGATATCGCTTGCATCACATCAACTGAGAACACCAGCAACCAGCGTTAAGCAGTATTTAGGGCTCGTGCTAGAAGGTTATGTAGGAGATATAACTAAAGAACAGGAAATGATGTTGACAAAGGCAAATGAATCCAATGAACGACAATTAGCTGTAGTAAATCAAATTTTAAACTTATCAAAACTTGATAATAATAGTGTTACATTAAAGAAAATACAGGTCGATTTAATATCTTTGGCAAATGACGTTATATTAGATCAAACCCTTTTACTCTCAGACATGGATGTAACAGTAAAACCAAAAGAGTCAAAAATATTCGCAGATGTAGATCCATTATATATGAGGATGGTCATAGAAAATTTAGTTACAAATGCAGCTAAATATTCATCTACCAGCACAAATATTGACATAGAGATATCGGAATCACAAGAAGAGTTTTGTGTTGCAATAAGGGACTATGGAATAGGTATCGAAAGCGAAGACCTTGATAATCTGTTTGTATTATTTAATAGAATTGATAATGATTTAACTACTAACATAAGTGGCACAGGGATTGGTTTGTATATTAGCAAATTGATCGTCAACCTTCACGGTGGAACAATTGAAGTAGAATCTGTTATTGGTAAAGGATCGACATTTAAAGTATGTTTACCTAAAGAAGCCGATGGGACAACAAATGCTAGTTGATAGTTCAAATAAAAAAATTCTAGTAGTCGAAGATGATGTCGATTTAAACAATACCTATAGTATTGTTTTAAGGAAAGAGGGCTTAGATGTGTCTTCTGCAAAAGATGGACTAGAAGCTATCAAATTGTTAGATAAATTTACTCCTGATCTAGTTCTACTAGATTTGCGAATGGCAAAGATGGGTGGAGTGGAATTTTTAAAAGTATCCAATATTGCTAACAATCTTCCGAATACTAAAATAATAATATTTACAAATTTTGATTTAAATGATGAAATACAAGAAGCATTTGAATTAGGTGCGAGTCGGTATGTGCTTAAAGCAATGTTGTCGCCTAAACAGCTTGTTAAATTAGTAGAAGAAGAATTGGATATAGAAGTAAGTTAAGAGATCTCAATATCTTTCCATTCCTCAGTTCCTATTAAGTCCGATAGTGCTTTTATATCAACGGTATAGTGGAATGAATCGTATTCAATAATATTTAGTTTTTTTAATTTCCCCAATTCAGTTGCAGCTGTTTCTCTTGCTACTCCTACCATATTTGCAATGTCATGTTGCTTGAGCCGAAGCACAATAAGCCAATTACCAGCTTTATTTTTTTCGCCAAATCTCAAAACTAAGTATTGCAGGATCCTCAGTATTTTATTTTTTGCTCGTGTCTGTTCTAAGGCCTGTATATGAATTTTTGCACCTACATATTGTGTAGCTATGCTATCTAATATAATGTTAGATAATTTTATATTGTTATTAAATTCTTTTCTAAGAATTTCTGTTGGTATTACTGCAATTTCTACGTCGCTCGTTGCTTCGTAGTAATGAAGACAAGAAGTATTTTTTTCAAAAACTACTTCAACAGGGAATATGTTACCTGTTGAAATGAATGAGATATTACTTTCATCTCCACGTGTATTTAATGAATAGATCCTTACCGTTCCATTTACAACTATATAAGAAGATCTAGGTATTTCACCCTGATAAATAATTGTACGACCTCGCGCAACCTTCTTTAAAGGAAAAGAAGAAATCATCTCTTCTAAAACTGGGTCTAAATTCGGCATTTATATATGCTAACTCTTGATAAGTTTATTTTCAGCAATATATAGCAGATTTAATCTGTGTTTTAAGTGGAGCTATTTATATAAATCTAATCAGCTATTTTTGAATTTAGTTATTTTGTCAACTAATTCCTTTTTTAAATCTTTGTTTTTAGAGGTGAAATCTTTTGTGATCAATTTTCCTTTAGTCTCGATTTCATCAGCTTTTCCTACTACTTCATCCAATTTATCAAACGATTTATGAGCTCCACTCTTAGCCAAGTCTTTCGCAACTTCAGCTTTTTCGTCAATTAACTCGTCAATTTTATTGCGAGACTCTTTTGTATTGATTTTTTTCGCAAGTAAAAGTCCCCATCTTGTTAGAGCTGCAATGATCGCAGTTTTAAATAAAAACTTAAAAAATCTTGATATTATCTTTGTCATAAGTTGTTCCTCTGTATTTCTGTTTGTTTTAATCTTATCTTAATGATGATCTTTTTCTGTAATATTCTTAACAATTAGATGTAAATTAACCAATATCTTAACTAAATCTTAATATGTATATAAAAGCTGGGTTTACCAATAAGTAGTGGGTCTATCTATCTTAGAAGTATTTAAGATAGATAGACCCACAAGATCTACTTATCTAGCTACATGTCTTTATTTTCTTCTGCTTCCTCTTCGAGGTGACGTTTCTCATTTTTAATTTCACCTTTCATTTCGTGTAATTTGTCGTCTACCTTATCTTTTGCATCATCATATGCTGATTTGGCTTTATCTATTATCTCTCCCATTGAGAACCTTTCTGTATGTTTATTGACAGTACTATTAGAACATGTTCATATAACTTTTAAAGTTATATTTCTAACAATTTTCACTTTAAGTAGTTACTTTTTATTAAATGATTTAATCTTCAATAAGCCCTGGTATGAAATAATATATAGCCACAAACTATGTAAGGATATTGTGTTTTGAATGAAGAACATTTATTGTAATATATAGTGAAGTTGAGATTGCACTTCCTGTAAATCATAGAGATGAGTATGTTTAAACTTGGCTTCTAGCCTTAGTCAATCTAAAGAATAGTTGTTCTTGTTCTAAAAATATATTTCTGTATTCAAATCCGATAGGTATATCTATATTGAGGCCATCAAAAAGTCGTTTACCATTTCCGCCAACAATCTTTGGTGTTATCGTCAAACATAATTCATCTATTAAATCCTCATTTAATAAACTTGTGTTTAAAGAAGGGCCTCCCTCACATAAAATATTTTTGTGACCTAACTTCACTAGCGTATCTACTGCAATATTTAGGTCAACTTCTACTTTGCCGCAGACATAAATATCAGCGAGACTATTTGCTTTTAATGCAGATTTAGATCCAATTTCTGTAGTTAATAATATAGGTTTAGTAATTGCCTTGGTGAAAAAGTCTGTTTCAAAATTAAACTTACCGCTATTAGATATTACAGCAATTGGTGGTATAGAAATTTGCTTACTTTCTCTTCTGTTTATAATCTCTTTTTTAGTCAGGGAAACTGGTCCGTATTTTTCTGTTCGCATAGTACCTGCACCTACCAGAATAACATCGGACAAGCTTCTCAGTATATGGAAAACTTTCCTATCAATATCACTACTTAATCCTCTTGCTGTACCACTTAGCGAAATAGCTCCGTCAATACTAGTAACCATATTTAAACGTAGAAATTTTTTGACAGCATCTGATACATTTATCGCAAATGCAGTTTCTATATCTATTGATTCAATACTATTTGGAAATATTTGTCTTAGTGCATTAACTGATTCTGTAGTCATATTAATTGTATATTAGCCAATAATTTTTTAAATGCAGAAATATTAATAAATAATTCGGGATCTACCATATGGATTGTTAAGATTATATATCTTAACAATCCATAAGCATCGCTCAATTTCAATCTATCTAAGCACTATTGTATTTTTTTGCATAATAGTGGTTCAGTCCATTCCTGCTTATGCACATAGCGAATTCACATCTAGCAATCCTACTAACGGTGCTGTATTAAAAGAATCACCAAAGAACATTGAAATATCATTTAGCGACAAAATAAATTTAAGTTTTGACTCATTTAGGTTATTAGATAGCGATTCAAAACAAATCAAAACAAAAATGCCAAAAGTAGAGAAAACTGGAAATTCAATGATTGTCGAAATTCCGAAACTCAAAGATGGTCATTATGTTGTTGTCTATTCAATAGTTTCAGAAGATTCACATGTTATCAAAGGTGCAATATCATTTTCAGTGGGAAAAAAAGTGATACAAAATGTTGATGATAATCAGATTTCAAAATTATTAGAATCTAAAAAAACACCAACATATTTGGGTTTTACAAGAAATATCTTGCAATTTATTCTATATATATCGATTGCACTGACCATTTTTTTAATTGTATTTCGAGTTTTTATTTTTGATGATATAAAAAATAAGCAGCTAAATATTCTGTTCTATTTAGCAACTATTTTTGGGATAACATCATCAATCTTGAGCATTGGAATTCAAGCAGCCGCCGAGGGCAGTTTTTCTATTAGTAAAGTATTCTCATCAACTATAATTTTCCAAGAAATAGATACGCGTATAGGAACACTTTATGCAATACGTGCTGTTCTATTCATTTTGCTCGCAGTTTTATGGAAATTGAATATCAAAATATTTACAAAATTTATTTTACCAATATTGGCCTTATCTATATTGTTAACAATCGCACTAGCAGGCCATGCTTCGTCAGGTGAATACCAACAGATTGCTTTTATATTCGACATTATTCATGTCTTAGCTGCCAGCATATGGTTTGGCGGATTATTGGCGTTGCCTATATTATTAAAGAAGGCGAATTATAAAGAAATACTTCGAAAATTTTCAACAATTGCATTGTATTGCGTTATTGCAATATTAGTTACTGGTATTTTTGCTGCTTGGAGACAAATAGGAAATGTTGAAGTTGCAATAAATACATTTTATGGAAAATTAGTTTTAGCTAAAATGGCCATGTATATATTGTTAATATTAACCGCGGTTTATACTAGAAAGTTCACGAGAATGATTCTGAAACAAGAGGCCAACATATCAGATGATACAAGAATAAAGAAACGGATTCTTAAATATATTTATTTTGAATGTTTAGTTTTAATATTTGTGATGTCTACGACTTCTGTATTGGTAAATGCTGTGCCAGCAAGAATCTCTTATAATGCTTCTGTAACAAAACAAGTGGTGACAAAAAAATCTATTATTGAAATTACAGTCGACCAAACAAAATTTGGTCCTAACGAAATTCATGTTTATGTTTTAAACAAAAATGGTACGCCTAAACAGGTAGGGGTAGGCATTAATACGTTGCAAGAAAAAATTGCGGTACTATCGTGGTCTAATCCGGACGCGAAAATAGACAAATTGCCTGTAGATTTAAGATTTTTGGGATTGAATCACTTTATATCAACAAATTCTTTTATACCTTCACCAGGAAATTGGGAATTACAAGTACGAATTAACATTGACGATTTTAATTCTGAATATGCTTCTATAAAAATTAATTTTAATTAAAGTTTAATAAACTTGTGTTGGAATTTTCACTCCAATTCTATCTATATCGTCTGTTTTCGACCAAACCTTTAGAAAAAATTTTAATTTCTAAATACCGCCATTATACAGGGATAATAGCTTTTTGTTTAGCTAAAACAAGACCTAAACTTTAGTCCTGCGTATCGACTGTCGAGTAATATGGTTAATAGCTCGCTTATGAAAGCCATTTGTGTTTTAGTCGAAAAATTGAGACAGCACTATAAATCAGCTCTTATAAAATGAACTACGAAAGATAAACACCATGAACATAGCAAATATAACATTTTTATTGATAATAATTGCCTCATTATGTTTATGTATAGATCACTTTTTTAAAATTCAAAATCAAGTTGCAAAATTGCAACGCCACTATGCAAATGCAAAAGTGGAAAATCAAATTAAAGGTTTAAAATGTCCGACAATATACAATCCGGTGACGCAGAATTTAACTCACCAAATACAACAACAGAGAAAATATTAGAAACTCAAGTACCTAGACGACGTCGCAGAACAACACTCACAACGAGCGAAGATGACAACGACAGAGCTTTTACCAATGAAGATATAGCTGCTGAAGCAAAAATAGAAGCAATAGATGAATCAATTGCTGGTTCAGAGCCGCAAGCTCAATCAAAGGCTAAAAGTACTGAGGCTAAAATATCAAGAAGAAGACGTACATCAGCGCCAGATACAGCTACTGAATCGGAAGAAATAAAGCCGAAAGTAATTCCAAAGCCAACAATAGGTTCAAGTATTCCACCGTCTTTCGTTAACCAAGTTAATGCTGATATAAAAGATCGTGAAACTAAGAAAAATTCTGCAAACGAGAAAACATCTCGTAAAAGAACACAAAAAGATGTTACGAAAAAGGAATCTTCGAGATCTCACAAAAAATTGCGGTCAGATTCCCCAAGAAGTGAATCAAATTTATCTTATATTGAAGCTGATTTAGGCGATGATGATGCAGTAAAACTAGATAAAAAAACTCTAAAAGCTCGCCGTGGGCAATCTCGTAAGGGTAAACCAACGGGACGTTATACAATGTATGCTCATGTTGACAAAAAAGGTAATACACAATTAGCTATAACCGAAGGAAGAATTCTTACCGAGCACTATGTAGCTAGACCTGATATTGACGAAACTACATCAATTGATGGAAACATATATTTAGGAAAGGTACAAAATGTTTTACCTGGAATGGAAGCTGCCTTTGTAGATATTGGTACCCCAAAAAATGCAGTACTTTATCGTGCGGATTTAGTATTAGATGAAGAACATGGTGGCGATTCTGATGGCGAACAGCATTCAAGAGGTCGTTCACATTCAAGATCGAATAATTCTTCAATTCGTATAGAAAATATCTTAAAAAATAATCAGATGACTATGGTTCAAGTAACGAAGAACCCTATTATGCATAAAGGAGCAAGGTTAACTCAAGAAGTTTCATTAGCTGGTAGATTCGTTGTACTTATACCCAACCAGCCAACAACATATGGAATTTCAAAACGATTGCCTGACGATGAAAGAAGAAGGCTTCGAAGAATATTAGATGCTATTCGTCCAGATGATGCTGGTTTAATTGTGCGAACAGCTGCAGAAGGCGCGACTGACGATGAACTTCGACGTGACATGCTGAGATTAGTTGATCAATGGTCACAAATTAAAGAATTAAGTGTACGCGCTGCTAAATCAAAAAAACCTACTTTATTATATAAAGAACCTGATTTAGTTATGCGAATGATACGTGAAGAATTCAATCGTGAATATCGAGCAATAGTTGTTGATAATGAAGAATTACACAATGAAATTAAAAAATATGTTGAAGCAATTATGCCTGAGCTTACAGAACGAGTCGAATTTTATCAAGACAAAAAGAAATTAGAATTATTTGAACGATATCATATAACTGAACAATTGGTAAAAGGTCTTGATCGTAAGGTTTGGTTACCAAGTGGTGGCTCATTAATCATTGAACGCACAGAGGCTCTTACAGTAATCGATGTTAATACCGGAAAAAATGTTGGTACTACCAATCTAGAAGAAACCGTATTTGATAATAATATTGAAGCGGCACATGAGATCGCTCATCAATTAAGACTCAGAGACATCGGCGGAATCATAGTAATTGACTTCATCGATATGGAGATAGAAAAAAATCGAATTAAATTGACTGAAACTTTACGTGAAGCATTAGCAAGAGATAAGACACGTACTCAAGTCTTTGAAGTTACAGAACTTGGGTTAGTTCAAATGACTCGCAAGCGTTTAAGCGAAGGTATGGTAGAAAGTTTTACCTATGAGTGTCAAACTTGTGGTGGTCGTGGTTTCGTTATTGAAGACGAGATGGTTGGTGGGTACTCACCCGAGCAACTACTTTTAGATAGTAAATCAATGGCTCAACCTAAAGCCTAGAATCACACAAATTAATATTTGGACAACTTTGGACAATGTATTCTGTCCATATTGCCTTAAATGCGTAATTTATAGACAATTTCTTCATATTTTTACTTGAGTTTCACTCAAATTGTTTCGATAACCTATAGATCAATAATCGGAGGTAATCAATGTATAAAATTAAAAAACTAGGTGCTGTACTGACTGTATTAAGTGCAATCGCATATATTGTTTTTAGAGCTAGTACTCTTACTTCGTCTGGATCATTATTCAATGTAGTCTCTTTCGCGATAGAAACTACCTGTGCTTTAGCATTCGCAACTGAAGCAATTTTGCTTAGCGTAATAATGCCAACTAAGAAATTTCATTCAAGCGAAGACGAAATTATGCAGTCAGCATCTAGATTATTGTCGTCAAACACAACTGCGTCTAATTCAATTATAGGTGGTACTTCGGACACAAAAATTGGTGTGACACAAGAGACTACAATTTCAAAATATATTGAGGAAGCTGATGTAGTTGTTTTTGTAGAGACAGCAACACCAGCTGATCTAAGAAGAAATTTCTTATCCTTAGAAGGTATTGAAGGTATTCATTCTGTTTTCGTAATTGATCCAACTCAATCAAGTTCCACAAAAGAATTATGTAAAGAATTTAGCCATGAGCTAATAACAAATTTTTCTCAAACTGCAATTAATACTTCAACATATTTAGTATGTCGAGGTGTCGATATAATTTATCCAGATGTTCTGAACATCGCAAGACATTATGATTTTAAAGGTAAGGCATGGCTTGAATTGCGAAGTGTTTATTCTGACGAACACGTATTTGGTGGTAAGAGTGAAGTAGTTATTGATGATAAGAGACAAATGATCCGTGAATCTTTAAGTTCACGCTCACTAGCTCCATGGTCTACAGGTCCAGCCATAGTTGGAGTCGACAAGCTGGAATCATTTTCAAAAGTAACTCGTGCTCAAGATTTTTTCAACATTTGTGAAAAGAATTCGATTCATGGTGTAATTACTGAAGAAATCGCTTCTGAAGAACTATCACATGAACAAACATTCTCTGAGATTTTGTGGAGAAACCTCGAAATGTCATATTTAGTAAAATCTTTTGGCGCTAAATATTCAAAATCTTCGCAAAGAATATTAGGTACATTTATAAAAATATTTTCATTCTTTTCGGTTACAAGTATTTTAAGGCGCCTTGCTTTATTAAGTGCAACTATTTATATTGTGCTTGTACCAAAAACAATTGAATATGTGGATTCGACATATGTCGCAATCTCTGCTGTTCTACTATGTCTTGCAGTCTTTGGTTCTTATATGGCTGGTGATAGAAGACCTTTCGTATTTAGAGTTAGAGAATTTTATTTTGATATCGAGGCAGTACTTTGGAATTTTTATAAAAAAACAATATTGAAAATGGATTACAAGAAAATGGTTAACCTGACAAAAAGAATGCCGGCAGTGTCCACATTGTTAATAGCAGCAGACGCAGCAATTGTGTATAGGGTTTATAGAGAATCAAATTTATTGCCAGGTGCTGGAGTGACAACCATTTCAAGAAATATAACTATGATTGCTGGGTATGCGCTTATTGTCTCTCTACTTTTTGGACTCTCAATGGTTGTTGTTACTCAAATGCGAAAATCGATACGTCGTGAAGTTTCGCGAGGAGCTGTAGTAAACGAAGAGCCTGTTTCAATGGTAGACCTATCACCAGGAGGGGCTGGCATCATTTCTTCTGTGGCCTATAAAGTCGGAGAACATGTTAAATTTAAATCAAAATTATCTTCTCTAAATAATGAGCCGCTTGAATGCTCTGCAACAGTTCGGTCATGCTTTGAGAAAACTGGTAATTATAGAGTTGGTATAGAGTTTGATGAATTGATACAAGACCAAATTGATGAGTTAGAGACCTATTGCTTGGTGACGTATCCGCATTCATTGGCTCGCAATACTGATGGAGTCAGGGAAAGAAACGATTCATCTACCTCTAAAGTTGTTGGTAAGTCACAACGTAGAGCACTTGCATATGCATGTTCATTTGTTGCTTTAGGATCAGTGTTTTACTCGAATATCAGCCATTGGATTAAATAGAATACTTATATTTCATAACATTCCAAAGCTAAGTGCCTCTTCATTTGGAATTCCACCTTTGATTTCTAGTAGTATTTATAGTTCCTCGGAGGAGATTTTTAATGTATGCAATCATAAATACTGGCGGTAAGCAATATAAGGTAGAACAAGGCGATGAAATCGTTGTTGAGCGAATCCATAATGAAGAAAACGCTGTAAGACCAATAATGATAGTTGACGGAAAAACAGTAATCAGTGCTAAATCAGCGCTTGAAAAAGCAAAAATTGGCTTTTCTATTATTGGTGATACAACTGGAAAAAAGATCGATGGTTTTAACTATAAGTCAAAAGCCAACCAACGTAAACGATATGGCCATCGCCAAAAGTATCACGTTATTAAAATCGATAAGATCACTGCATAACAGTAGATTCAACAAATTTATAGTCTGGAGAGATAATGTCAAAGAAAAAAGGTGCTGGTTCCGTTAAGAACGGTCGCGATTCGAATGCACAACGATTAGGTGTAAAACTTTTTGGTGGAATGTTAGCTAAGGGTGGATCTATAATTGTCCGTCAACGTGGAACTAAGTTTCATCCTGGTCGTAATGTTGGTATTGGTAAAGACGATACTTTGTTTGCAAAAGCTGAAGGATTGGTTAGCTTTACAGAACGTAAAGGTAAAAAGACTGTAGACGTTATTCTTGTTGAAGATAATTCGGATGTAAAAACCAAAGCAAAATCTGACGCAAACGCATAAATAATCTTGAGCGAGTTTGTTGATAGCGTTCAGCTAAATGTCCATGCCGGAAAAGGTGGCAATGGCGCTATGTCATTTCGTCGAGAAGCACATGTCCCTGAAGGTGGTCCTGACGGTGGCGATGGTGGTAATGGTGGCAGTATAATAATCCAGGCCGATCACGGATGTGTTTCACTTTTTCCATATAGAGATCATCCTCATGTTAAAGCAAAAAATGGTGGTAATGGTGCCGGCAAAAAAATGCACGGTAAAACTGGCGAAGATACAATTGTTAAAGTTCCACAAGGTTCAATTGTTACCACTTTTGAAGGTGAACCTCTTGCTGACCTGATCAATCATGGCGATAAAATTATTATTGCTAGGGGTGGTCGAGGTGGTAAAGGTAATGCACGGTTTAAAAATAACACCACTAAGGCTCCCGCTTTTTCGGAAAAAGGAGAAGATGGCGATGAGTTCTGGTTAAATCTTGAATTAAAATTAATGGCAGATGTAGCCCTAGTTGGTTTTCCTAATTCTGGAAAGTCGACTTTAATTTCTAGTATATCTGCGGCTAAACCAAAAATAGCCGATTATCCTTTCACGACTTTGGTGCCTAATCTCGGAGTAGTCAAACATGGTAGCCATAATTTTATTGTTGCAGACATTCCTGGTCTTATTGAAGGTGCCAGCGAGGGCAAAGGTTTAGGCTTTCAATTTCTAAAACATATAGAGCGTGCGCGCATTTTAGTTATACTTCTAGATTTAGCAGCTGTTGATGGAGTTGAACCACTAGAGCAAGAAGAAAAATTGCTTTTTGAGTTAGAGAATTATCGTCCAGAACTACTTGAACGACCTCGACTTGTAATCGGCTCAAAATCTGATGTTGCTGGGTTTGATTATGATGGTATTAAAATTTCGGGTGTAACTCGTGATGGACTAGATAATTTTCTAAATATTTTGGGTTCCATGGTTGAAAAAGCACGTGAAGATGTACCTATTAGTGAAAGTTATGTTGTACACACACCAGTAGCACAGGGTTTTCGGGTTGAACGTGAGGGTGATAAAGAATTTCGGATAGTTGGCAAATCTATTGAAAGAATTATTTCTATGCATGATTTGTCAAATGAAGAAGCATTGAGTTACATACAACAAAAATTTGTTAAAATGGGAGTTGAGAAAGCAATACGACGGGCAGGTGTCGGAATCGGTGATATTGTTCGTGTTGGAAATTTTGAATTTGAGTACTCCGAAGGGGAACTTTTGTGAACGAACTAGAAAAGCCACTTATCGTCATTAAAATTGGTTCTTCTTCGATAGTCAAACACGAGGGTAACAATACTGATATTGATTTAAATAAAATTTCTGGATTGTGTAAATCTATTAATGAATTGAGAGATAGTGGTCACAGAGTCATATTGGTTTCATCTGGAGCCGTAGCTGCTGGTACTCACATAGTTGGAATAGAAAGACCCAAGAGTAATGATTTAAAAGGTTTGGCTGCCTGTGCTGCTATAGGTCAACCACAACTGATGACTTTATATTCTAAATTCGCTAAAGAATTAGGCTTTATCTTTGCGCAAGTTTTATTAACAAGATCCGATTTTCATGACCAGGATGCTCTTGACTATTTGGAAAGAACTTTTGAATCACTTTTTGAACTCGGTGTTGTCCCACTGGTAAATGAGAATGATGTCGTTAGCAATAGAGAGTTAAATTTTGGTGATAATGATGGTATTTCTGCATTAATCACAATCTTGTTAAAAGCAGATAAATTCGTTTTATTAACTGACCAGGAAGGTCTGTTAGATAAAGACCCGAACGAACATGATGATGCAAAATTAATTGAAGATATAGACGTTTATCTGCCTTCAATGGTTGATCAACATGCTTCGATGAGCGAGTATGGCAGTGGTGGTCACGGTACTAAAGTTGCAGCAAGCGATTTGGCAACTTACGCTTGTGCGGATTTAGTGGCCCATATTGCAAATTCAAAAAAAGCAGATTCGATAGTAAATATTCTTAATAGCACCGAAAAGTCTACACGTATTAAAGCGAAAAATACTGGATTATTATCACCTATTGAGGCATATGAAATATTTGGTGAACTTGAAAAAGGCCGACAAGAAGGTCGCCCATATATTTCTGTTGCTGATTTAGTTAATCAAAAGTGATAGTCGCGATAAGTTTGATAGTCGTCATTTTGAGTTTATTCGGAGTCATAGTGACCGAAGTCAAAGGGTGTTCAACAAATTATATTTCGAAATACTTGCAATTAGCCAGAATCTCTACAATGATGCGAGTAGAATTTTTTCTAATATAATATTTAATAACAGGAGATATATAAAATGCCAAAATACGATCGGACAACTTTACTCAAAGATCTAACTTCTGATTCTCCAGCCGCTGTAAAAAAATTGCTTCGTACTAGCGATATCGCATTATTGTTCCAAGTATCCGAAAGAACAGTTGCGGAGTGGGCAAGACGTGGAAGAATACCTAGTGTTCGTACACCTGGAGGCCATCGTCGTTATCCTAGTGAACAAATTGTTAGTTTGCTTCGTGAGGCTGAATTAGCTGGAGAAGGTTCTTCAAATAACTAATTCAAAAATAATTTATTACATGAATGCCTAAATATAAATATAAATTCTTCCTATTCGTATTATTCGTTTAAAAGAAATTTTTCTTTCTCTAAACTGAAAAAGATGCTTTACGCTACCATTTTTATAGCCGATAATAATATGGAGAGGAGTTTTCATGAAGAGAATTTTTAGTAAATTATTTGGTGTAGGTGTAATTGTCCTTGGACTTTTTACAGCAGTTTTTGTGTGGAAAAAAAATACTGAATCAAGTGAAGTCAATTTCGTAGATGAGCTAGTTTCTAGTGTTTCGGGTTTACGTGAATGGAATAGTGCGTTATCTCGAGAAATTGTACGATCTCATAGAGATGCAAGAGATGTGTGCGTAGCTGTTGTAAGTGTTGAGTCCTCTGTTGAAAGAATAAATAGTGAATGGTTAAGAGATGTTGAAGTTGAATTCGTGAAATCAGTCCGTGGATCAGATCTACTCGCACATAATAGCAATGGTGAATTCTATTTATTATTTCCTGAAGCAGGCTTAGATGAAGGTTATGAAGCTATCGAGCGCATGAAAGGGTCTTTACCACAAGACACCATCATTAATGCTTCAGTGGCAGTTTGGGATCATTGTGAAACTGCTAGTGAATTAATGTCAAGATCTATAAATACTCTGCAGTCGGAAAAAAAGAATGTTTCTTCAAAGATTATTGTTAGTGAAGCACCTGTTAATGTAGCTCCGGTCACAGTTAAATCAAAAATCATGTAATAATATATAGATGAATTTAGAAAAGAAGTTTGAATCTGCTAAAAATGCATCTTTAGTGATGCGTAGTATCGATTCTTTAAAAAAGATTGAGTTGATTAAATCAGTCGTTGACCACGTCGGCAAACATTCAGATAAAATTATTTCTACTAATCGAATTGAATGTGAGAATGCTAAAAAAAATGGTTTAACAGACTCACAAATAGACAGACTATTTCTTGACCAGCAAAGAATTGATGCAATGATGCTAGCAGGTAGGAATGTTGCAGAATTAGATGATCCAGTTGGAGAAGTTTTAGAAACATTTTTTGGTGCTAAAAATATTGAGATAAAAAAAGTTCGAGTGCCTATGGGTCTTGTTGCAGTAATTTATGAAAATCGACCTAATGTCACATTAGATGCCGTGTGTATTGCTTTAAAAAGTTCAAATGCGGTTATTCTAAGAGGATCTTCTAGTGCACATGAAACAAATACAGAAATAATTCTTGCAATTAAAGAAGGTATCAGTGCTATTGGTTTAGATGAAAATATTGTTTCATTTATCGACGACCCTTCTCATGAGAGTGCGATTGCATTAATGCAAGCAAAGGGTTATGTCGATGTACTTATACCCAGGGGCGGTCCTTCTCTGATTAACTCTATTGAAACTAATGCAACGGTACCTTACGTCATTGACGGTGCTGGTAATTGCCATGTATACGTCGATTCAAAAGCTGATATATCTATGGCATTAGATATTGTTATTAATTCAAAAACACAACGTACAAGCGTTTGTAATGCATGTGAATCTTTAGTCGTTCATAATGATATTGCACAGGAATTTATTCCAATGATTGTCGATAATCTTTTTGAAGCTGGTGTATTGATCCATGGTGATAAAAAATCGTGCGATATTATTTCTGAATGTTCTGAACAGGCTATGGGAGCTACAGGTTCATTGATATTAGCAACTGAAGAAGATTTTGCGAAAGAGTATTTGGGTTTAGAGATATCAATTATCGTTGTCGAAAGTCTCAGTGATGCAATCGAACATATAAACAAGAATTCAACTGGTCATACAGAATCTATTGTTACAAGTGATTTATCAAATGCACAACAGTTTATGAATGGTATTGAATCTGCTGTGGTAATGCATAATACCTCAACACGTTTTACCGATGGTGAACGTTTTGGTTTTGGTGCAGAGATAGGAAATTCAACTCAAAAACTACATGCTCGTGGACCTATGGCTTTAAAAGAATTAACTACTTATCAATATAGAGTTAGTTCTAATGGTGAAACGGTATAAAGGTGATTTTGACCAATCCATAGAAATATCAATGTTATCAGCATTTAAATTGGTTAGCCAATAATTTGATTAAGAACTAGAATTAGTTTATGAGAATTGGTATATATGGAGGTACTTTCGATCCTATACATTTTGCTCACCTACATGCAATCGCTTATGCGTTCGAAAACGCAAAACTAGATTTATGTCGTGTGATCGTGGCGCGGGACCCTTGGCAGAAACCAGAAGTCAAAGCTGACGCACAAAAACGATTCAGATGGACTCAACTTGGTGTCGAAGAATTTTTTCCCGATAATAAAAATATTATTGTTGATGATTGTGAAATAAAAAGAGATGGGAATACATACACAATAGATACAATAAATGAATTGAAACATAAGTATCCTAATGACGATTTAGTTTTAATTGTTGGTGATGATATTCCAGAAAATTTTAATACTTGGAAGGATCATGACCAGATAATAAAATTGTGTGAATTATTTATAGTGTCAAAATCTATAATGCCAATTTCTTCAACTTATATAAGAAAACAATTATTAGAAGGCAAGACAGTACGCGCTTTAATACCTAAGAGCATAGAAAATGATATTATATTAAATAATTTCTACACATAAGTATTCAAGTAGCCGATAATATTGATATATTAGTTACAAATTTTAGAGGAGTAAATAATAGATAATTTTGAAGGTATATTAAAAGCTGATCGTGATTTAATCGAGATCATTGTTAGTGCTGCCCAAGATAAAAAAGCCCAAAGTATTCAAGTATATGACGTAGGTAATATTATTGGTATTGCTCAGTACTTTGTTGTTTGTTCTGCAAATAATGACCGTTTAGTATCAACAATTGTAGATTCAATTTTGCGTAAAGCTCGTGAAGGTTCGTATCATAGTGTCGGCCTTGAAGGTGACAAACAAAAAGAGTGGGTTCTAATCGATTTCGGCTCCATAGTTGTTCATGTTTTTCTTAATGATATTCGCGAATACTATCGTATAGAACGATTGTTCAAAGATTGTAAAAAGTATAGTTTCGAATCTGAGCAAATACAAAAAGGTGATGAAGAATCTATAGTTGCATATTAGGAAATTTGTAGCTTCCACTATATACCTATTAACAAAAAAATGTTGCAGTATCTTGCAAGCACGCAACGAATATTATTTGCTTTTATATAGAGTTGTGTCGATAATAAAGATAACCGAAGGAGGTTATCATGAAAACAGATATGTTAAACAAACTTGTTACATTACTGTTGGTTATCGGCGGACTTAACGTGGGTATAACTCAAGTTACGAAAACCAATTACTTAGAAAAACTATTAGGAGGAGGCACAACATTACCAGGTGTGCTCTATGTCATAATTGGCGTAGCTGCATTACTGGGCTTGTACCATTTGCTTGATGAAACAATGCATCACAGCACCCACTAATAGATACCATCCATTCAATTATGACCTCGAGAAATCGGGGTCATTTTTTATGCTTATTATTTTATATTAGACTCAGAAAATGGAAAAATTGCGGATAGGAATTATTGGAACTGGAATAGGTCTGCGACAAATTGCGCCGGGTTTTTTAAAAACTGGTCAAGTGGAAATTACTGCAGTTAGCGGAAGTAGCATCGATCGTACACTTCTACATGTTCAAGAAAGTGCTATTGCTGGAAACAATGGTGTTGAATCAAATGATCTTTTAGTCACAGACGATTTTAAAAAAGTTTGTGATAGTAACGATGTAGATCTAATATGTGTAACGACACCTAATGAATTCCATATTGAACAAATGGCGTATGCCTTAAATACTGACAAGCATATTCTCTTAGAAAAGCCAGTAGGTATGACTAAGCGAGAAACTGAAGACTTGGTAAAATTGCAAGGTAGCAAAAATCGTTTAGTAGTGGTCGATCATCAACTCCGTTTTAATCCTTATTTTGTGAAAATAAAGAAGCTAATAGAACACGGCAATATAGGGAAACCATATTATATTTCTATAAACCATGCTTCTCCCTGGATCATGGATAATAAACATGATTATTTATGGTCATTAGATAAAGAACTTGGTGGGGGTGTGAGACTTGCTTTGGGTATTCATCTCATAGATCTGGTTCGGTTTTTTCTTGGGTGTGAACCATATGCTGTGAGCGCAACAATGAATAATATTTTTTATACATACAATCCTATAGGATCAAAAGAATTTAATTCCCAGGTTTCTCTTTATTTTTCTGCTAATTTAAATTTTCCAGAATGTGATGTTGTTCTATCTAATAGTGCTGTCTCGCATAGCGGTTATCAATTCGATATGATGATCCGCGGAGATCAGGGTGAGATTGGGTTTAATCTAAAAGATAATGCCATATTTTATAAAAATAATAAAGACGGAGAAAAAATTATTAGTGATGATGCGACAAAAGAATATGACTTGCTCGGTGGAAATACAATATTCTGGAACTCATTCACATATTACGCACAAATTATTGTTGATGCTATACAAAATGGCGATAATAAAATAGTAAATGCTTCAGGCTTGGATGATGCAATTAAAAATATGACAGTACTTGATGCAATGATGACATCTAGCCAAAATGGTACTCGCGAACTATTAGGTGAATGGCCAAAAAATCAATATTCTTAAAATATTAGTGAATAGATTTATTCTTTGTGCTTTTAAAAGTTATTAAAAGAGAAGTATAAATAATCGATGCCACCATGCCCAAAATAAAACTTAAAATTGAATTGATATTGGTTAAAGTTTCATAAATGATAGTTAAAAAGAAAAGTGAACCAAACTATGCCAGAAACATATGTTCTTTCAATGAAGAAAGGTAGTAGTAAATTTATAACAAAATTCACAATGTGATTCTAATTTAATTTATGGATAACTTAATAAGCTCTAGAAACCTATTCCAATTGTAGCTGGTGGCGGAACCGATGTTGTTATAGTTGTCATTTGTGGTTCATCTAATGGCTGACCAATGGTTGGTGAGCTCATAGTGACAGCTGGTGTATTAGGTTGGCGGCCTATCGGTGTTGGTGCCTCAGATGTTTGACCACCTAATACAAAAAATCCGCTACAACCACCTAATAACATGCTCAAAGCGGTTGGAGCTACTCTTTGCAAATTTTTCTTTAACTTAGACATATAATACCTCTCTTAGAAACACCCATATTAGTGCAATTACGGACAAATAGCAAATTGCGGATATAGACGCTTTTTGTGTTATAATTCATGTATAAATAAATCGTTAAGGAGAATATTTTATGACTGATAATAAAGATAATTCTGATGTAGCTGACATTGATTCATCTAATGACTATCGTGATCTATTCAAAAAGTACCCTGCTTTGCACGATATGTATCTTGAATTATTGTGCAATGTTCCTCTTGATGACAAACTCTTGGATTTTATAGATAATGTATTCTTGACACTACAGTCTCGTTTAAACTTTGATCCTGGTGATTATCAGGGAGCTACCCCTGATGATCTAACGAATGCTATAAAACCTGAATACATCTATTTGTGTAAACACCTTTTGACCGTGGATAAATCAGTTATTGGTGAATTTGTAAAATCTGGATTATTAGATCTTAATGGTATCTATAAAGAAATAACAGGGGATGATTCAAATCCAGACGATATCCAAAAAGCAATAACTAATCTAGGCGAGGAGCGCGGTATCTCTGCACTCATTAATCCTGTGCCAGGTAGCCCAGGACTAGGTATATAAGGATTTTTTAGTTCTTAATTTAGCAACCGACCGAATTAAGTAATGCGCTACTTTTAGGGCTAGTGGGAGTTCTTAGGAAACTTGCAGTTTCATTTCCTGGCCTGTTGAGAAAATCGGTAAGAGGACTTTCAAGAGGAGTTTCTCCATTTTTGTAACCTGCTAACGCCCTTCTTGATGTTCTGGTTAATCTACATGCATTGCCATTGGCAGTTGACACTGCCAATAGTGGAGCTTGTGTCTCTGGTAATCCCACGCTGTTCGCACCTGGTATTTGTCCACCAGTTATTAGTTCTGAGAAAGTTGTACTAGTACCTATAAATGTACTGTTTCCTATAAACGAGGCACCGGGTTGTTTCGATTTGCCAACAACGTCCGGGCCACCTTGGTCTGATGGAAATAAATCAGCCTTTGAGCCATCAGGGTTGGTACAAGTATCATTTATGACATAGGCAGTTCTTATTTCAAACCATTGTTCTTCTCCATCATTTCTTCCACCTCCATTGGCAGTTGCCTGTACATTACATTCTGCTGTAATAACCTTTTCAGTCATTACAGGGCTAGGATCATTTGAGTATTCATGGAAAGTTAATTCTAACCTAAAATTTGTATTGTTAATATTTTCATCTTGAGCTATAGGTTTACTATTTATTATATCTCTAATGGCTGACATAGCTTTGTGCATATTTTGCTTCGCGTAGCCAGGATTAGATTCATCAAGAAATGCGGTGTGGCCAGGATATTGGTAACGTCCTTGGCTAGCAAGCCTTGCATCCTTTTTATTTCCCTTGGCTATATGCCTAGCACTCCAATCGGTAAAATATGTACGACAGACCTTAAGCTTTCCGTTTGATGTTCGTTTGCCCTTTTTAGCTTCCACGCTTTGATAGATCGTAACTCCAACTAATTTTGGTGGATTTCTACACGCATCAGGAGAATCGTCATCTTTCTCATTCTCAGGTTTCCAGTCTGTTTCCGCCGCTGGTTTAGTCCGAGGAGGTGTTTCTGTTATTACGGGAGGATTAGGATTTTCTATGGGTGGTGGCGTGGGGTATGGTTCTGGTTCTGGTTTTGGTTCTGGATCAGGTTTTGGGGTAGGATCAGGTTTTGGGGTAGGATCAGGAGTAGTGTCTATTCCGCCTTCGCCGTAAACGTCGTAAGTTGGATTATTTTTAGGTGGCGCTGGTGCTGGTTTTACTCTAGGTTTCTTCTTTACTTTAGGTTCTTGTTCCTTTTGTCGCGCCCGTTCTAAAGTGTCAATTTGTTCAGGGGTTGTACCCAGCCATGCGCTAGTTACTTTACCAACATCACCATCTACTTTTATTCCAACTTTTTCTTGGAAGCCTTTAATAGCATCGATTGCTTCAACGCCTTCAGTGATTGGGAAACCATGTACGGCTAGTCTTCGATTGATATATTCATTTTGAATATCTTCTGGAGGTCTGTCCAGCTGGGCGCGAGTTTTAGGGCCGATATCGCCATCTGGTTCTAGTCCAGCTTTTTCTTGGAAACCTTTAATAGCATCGACGTCTGGCGATCCATTACTTCCTGTCGGAAAACCTTGATCCCCAAGCCGTGCTACATCAATTTCTGCTCTAGTGGGAGGTGGTGGTATTTGTGGCGCAGGTTGGGCTGTTCTTGGTTGAGCTGTTTGTGGTTGAGCGATAGATGTTCCATCTCGACCCGATGGGCCTTCTGCTAGTTTCGCTCGAGTCTGAGGGCCAGCCTTACCGTCTACTTGCAGTCTGTGGTTTCTTTGGAAAAATTTTATTGATCGTGTATATGCTGCTAAATCATTTCCTCCACCCAAAATATTAAAATCGCCGAGTTTCCATTGGACCCATGGGTCGATCCCAGTACCGTTTGCAGCAGGAGCTTGTGATGAAGTTGTTGCACTACTAGCTGCTTTGGCTTGATCAAGTGCTGCTTGAGTATTTTGGCCAACTATACCGTCTTGTGGTAGTCCAGCATCTTCTTGGAATCTTTTTACTATATCAACTTCTTCTTGAGTGGGTGGTGTACCAGGTGTAGCTGACGGCTTAGAAGCTGGAGCAGGAGCAGGAGCTGGAGCATCAGTATTAGCAGCTGCAGCTTCAGCAGCTTGAACCCTTGCAGCACCGGCCTGTCTAATTAACGTTTCTAAAGCTTGTACAGTTTGAGGGTTAGGGTTTGGTGCACTCTGTGAAGGTACTAATTGTCCCTCAGGTGGAATGACATTACTAACCCGATTTGAGACATTTTGCAAATCCCCCAAGGTGCGGGCACCCGTATCAAGTTCTTGACCGCCACTATCTTTTGCCAATTTGTATAGTCTGTCTACTTCCTCTCGGTCAATTCTGGCGTTACCGTTTTTCGGAAGACAAACAGCGCTAGCTTGACTGGCGCATTCTTGACTGGCTAAGGCTTCTGATGACGGACCAGGAGGTCCTTGGTCAAAAACAGTTTGTGCATCAGCAAGCATAGCGCCAGTTAAAACAAGCGGCGCGGCAAGAGCTGTTGCTCCAGCCGCTGGTGCAGCAGCTACTACTGGTGCGGCACCAACAATTGTTTCAGTGAGTCCTGGCACAGCCGCTGGTGATCCCTCGAATCCCTTATCCGGGTGGTTCGCTTCATAACTACTTGGATCCACTAAGGGATAAGGCGTTTCGGTTTCGTGATAACTTCCTGGGTCTTCAGGAGGATCAATTACTAGGCCACCTGTGACTGGCTTATTTCCAGTGTCCTGAGGTATTGTTCCTGTATATGGTCCTTTGTGGCCAAGCGCCGCATTTGTTTCCTCTACTGTTTGTGGAGCTCCATCGGATTCATAAACCATAATTGTCTCAGCATTAGGTTTAGGGTTTGGATTAGGGTTTCCAGCGCTAGCTACCGGTGGGCCTTGTTGTGTTACAGATTCTAGAGATGTTTCGGATGCGCTAGCTGGGGAAGCTGTTACTGTATTGACACCAGCTAAACCTGAGGCAACAACGGTAACTGCTGTTACTGTTTTGCCTGCAGTATCCGCTAGCTTTCCAGTTCGTAATCCGGAAGCTGCAACCGCTGAAGTAATACCGTCACCTTGTGCTAAATCTTTTAATGCGCTTCTTTTCAATTTCCTTGTATGTTTAGACATGGTGAATAAGTTACTAAATATATATGTAATTAGTCAAATCACGTTGAAAGCAACATTGACCACAAATAGTATTTATAGTACGATAGTGTATTCAAGGATGAGGCTTATATGACATATACAGATAGAAATCGATATTCAAGATTATTTGAGTGTGCTCCAGAACTTAAACGTGCCTCTAATTTTGTGGCAGATAATAAAGAACAAATACCACTAGAAGTACAGAAAGCATTTCAAGAATTATTAATTAAACTTGATTCTCTTCTAACCGAGAAAAATAACTTAAAAGAACCTATTAATGACTGTAATATAGCATATAGCTCATTGTTAGCAGAAATAATTAAAGCACAGCCACACGACAAATCAGGTATTTTAAATGGTTTTAAGGATGCCGGAATTTACCCTAGCCTGCGATCGGATTCACTGCAAAAAATAAAAGGTATACGCTTTTCTTTTAGAAATAGACGCTTAGCAAAAACTGCTCAAGCACAATCGTGGCAATCAAATATTCTTTCAGGATTATATCCCGGAAGATTATTGGCAAAAGATATAAAAGACAGAGGAATAAACGGCAATGTTCCAGTTACTGTAGGAGTTGCTACAGTTGTGATAGCAGCAACATTACTCTACCCGCACGCAGGTAACACTCCTGGCGTTAATACGGGTAGGGTAGCAGCTGAACAATTAGATGATGCCCGCGTAGCTGTTGGAGATCAAATTGAAACTGTTAACTCAAAAGCAACTATAGATCGTACGGAACTTGAAGCATTTAATGCTGACCTAAAAGAGGCCGATGAGAGAGCAAAGACCGATGCTTTAATTGACAAACTAATTGCTGAAAAACTTGCTGCAGAAGAATCTGCTAAAAGAGCTCATGATCAAAAAGTTAGGGCAGAAGAATCTGCTAGAAAAGCTAATGCTGAAAAACTTGCTGCAGAAAGTAGCCCTATACCTGTGAATGTTCCGACTGCTAAAGCGAACACTCCAAGTAGAAGTGGTGGTGCCTGTGCCAATTTGCCACCTGGTGTTAGAGAGTCATTAGAAGCTTGGTCCAAAAATGGTAAACTTCTAACTCCAGCGGAACAACGAAATGCAATAAATGCTTTCGAAAAAAATGGCACACCAAGACTTGCAAAAGCTCTAGGTGCTGGTGGAAGTCAAGTTAATCCTCAGCTAGTTCTAGCTTGCCTAAGCGTTAACTAATTCTGTTTTTGCCCTGAACTCACTTTGTTAAGCAGTATTGAATATGACTTTACTAGATAAATTAAGAAGAAAACCTAATAGTAAACCACATGGTGCTTTACTAGGAAACAACCCAAGTGAACAAGAATTATTAAATGAAATAAATTCTGAGAATCCTGATTTTCTAGCACTCAATGAATATTTTAGAAATGGTGGTGTTTTTACCGACCAGATAATTTTAGATTTGGCGAATGTTGATAACTTAAGAGATGGCTTCGGTTCTTATGCATTGCTTAACGACATTATTAAGATACGCTTTGTCATTGATCCAGTCGACGGCCTTAACCAAGAGTTAAAAAAATTAGCAAAACAACTAATACCAATTTTAGTTGAAAGAGGATATTCGACTTCTTTATTGCTTTTTTTAGATGGTGGAATTTTGCCAGATGATAATCAGATAATTACTTTGATTCAAAAAGACAAGATAAATCTTATTGTGCGCTATTTAGAAAAGACTTCTAAGCAACTTACACCAGACCAATTTGAAGCAGCTAAACAGAGTACATATTCTGAATTATACTTATCGACCAATGTAAAAAATGGCTATAGGTATACGCAAACACAATTAACTAGCTTTGTAGACCTTGCAGTTGAAAATAAGACGCGAGAATCTAGTCTGATCTTTGCACTTGGTAAATATCAGGCGGAAGATTTCAGCGCTCAAGCGCTAGCTACTTGTGTAAATAGTAACTCTGCTTGCCTTGTTTTTCTCGCAGTAAGAATCTTTGAAGCCGGTGCTTTGTGTAGCGACGAGATGAAAGTAAAATTACTTACAAATGCAAATGCAAATAAATTCAGTGCTCTAACTTCTGTTCTTAAATGCGATATTGTGCCACACGACCAAAAGCCAACATTTAGCGATGCTGAAATAGAACAACTTTTTGTTGACCTAAGTGATAGCAGCTCCGCGGGGAGCCTCTTAGCGCAAATTGCAATAAACCAAGATAGAAATAGAAATGCAATAATTTCAAAATTAATTGCATGTAAAAAATTACATGGTGTAGAAGATAAAATTACAGGAAATTTAATAGATCCTAATACCGGCGACATATTAGTAAAACAAGGACGTCAATCATATAGAAGACTTGCCTATGTAGCACTAAATGAAATTGCTGCATTTAAACCAGAATGTTTATATCCATTCAAATCTGATTTATTGAACCAACCATCAAGCAATACGGGAAATTTAAGGGTATTATCAACTGCTGTAGAGCACGGACTGATAATAACTGGTGATGAAAAAAAACTTATACAAAATAAATTATCCAACTCTTTAAATATACTTTCAGTAAATGTATCAGAAAAACGGTTTGATGAGGCAGAATTCCCAGTTAATTATCCTTATTATTTGTGTCAGATACTGGAAAACGCAGTTACCCAAAGTAACTTAACTTTCGATGACGCGGAAGTAGATTTGCTTTTGAAAAATTTTGCTCATGGACAAGTTAATTTACTCAAAGCACTTTGTACACGAGATCATCCTTTTACAGAGCCACAAATAAATATTATGAAAAGCAATTATCTTCTTCGAAGTTTCATGAGTTTACATGCGAATCTACAGACCTCAGCAGTTACACCAGTTGTAGGTTTATAGAAAGCCAATAACTCCCAAAGCGTAAATCTTGACATTAATTATCAAAAGAACTAACATCTAAAATATATTATGAATTCGAAAAATGACAGTTGCTTAACTATTAATAGCAATTTTTGTATGTCACAAAATATAAATATGCCCCGCTAATTGGGCATCTTACTTTCAAACTCACTTTTTATATCAATTTATTTTTTAAAGAATAATTCATTTCGAATTAAACCATTCAAGGAGAAAAACAATGACAAACCATTTTGAAACAAAAGCAATACATTCTGGTTACGAGCCAGACAGCAATACACTTTCTAGAGCTGTACCAATATATAGAACTAATTCTTATGTATTTAACAACACAGAACACGCCGCCAATTTATTTAGCCTAAAAGAATTAGGCAATATTTATACTCGAATAATGAACCCGACCCAAGACGCATTAGAAAAGCGAATTGCTGATTTAGAAGGGGGAGCCGCAGCCTTAGCTTTGGCCTCTGGAACTTCAGCAATTTTCTATTCAATAATAAATATTTGTAAACATGGTGATGAAGTTGTTGCTGCAAGCAACCTATATGGTGGAACACACGTGCAGCTTAATAATATTTTGCCTCAGTTTGGGATAAATACAAAATTTGTAGATGTTAAAGACTTATCTAGTTTTGAAAATGCTATTAACGAGAAAACCAGAGTGATCTTTATTGAAACAATTGGTAACCCTACTTTAGACGTTGCAGACATTGAAGGCATTAGCAAAATTGCTAAAAAGCATAACTTGCCACTTGTTGTGGACTCTACTTTTACTACACCATATTTATTAAACCCTATTGAACATGGTGCAAATATTGTAATTCACTCGCTCACGAAATGGATTGGTGGACAGGGTACTGGTATTGGTGGAATTGTTGTCGATGCTGGTAATTTCGATTGGACTGACAAGAAATTCGAACTGTTTAATGAGCCTGAAGCTAGCTATAATAATCTTCGTTTTGCTCACGATCTAGGACCCCTTAACCCGGTTGCATATATACTCAGGATGAGGCTAGTACCCCTAAGGAATTTAGGCGCCTGTATAGCACCAGATAATGCTTGGCTTTTCCTTCAAGGTTTAGAGACATTGGCTTTGAGAATGGAACGTCATTGTGAAAATACTTTGAAGGTTTCAAAGTGGTTAGAAAATCATCCTAAAGTTTCATGGGTAAAATATCCTGGTCTTGAAAGTGATCCTAACTTCGAGATCGCTAATAAGTATTTGCCAAAAGGTAAAGGTTCTGTAGTGGTATTTGGTCACAAGGATGGAAGAGATGGGGCAGAGAAGTTTATTAATAATTTGGAACTGTTCTCGCATGTTGCAAATGTTGGAGATGCAAAAAGTCTTGCTATTCATCCTGCCAGTACGACTCATAGCCAACTTTCGCAAGATACACAGCTAAGTTCAGGAGGATTAACTCCAGACCTAGTTAGGCTATCAATAGGTATTGAACATATCGATGACATACTCGCAGACTTAGAACAAGCTCTATAATTTCTATCGACTTTATTTGATATTTGTCCGTTATGTGCTATAGTGGACAAATGGGACTAGATAGATGGCATAGAACTAGAGTTTACGGAGTGGCATTCGCAACATTGTTCATAGGTAACTCGTTACAGTGTAAAAATGAAGCAAGTGTTATACCGCCTGTTAATCAACCTGTATCTCGAGCTGCGAAAGCAGAAATAAAGGCTATTACAAATCAAAAAAAAAGTTTTTCGGATCTTGATAATTGGTCACAAATTGATCTTTTCGAAAGCATGGACAGTAAACAGATTCTCCAAACTATAGAAAACAACAATCTAAAATTTACAAGTGATACAAATTGGATGTTAGTAAAAGCAGCTCTAAACGGACTTCAGCCTGATGATATAAGACATTTACTTAAGAATGGTTACTTAACTATTGATGATAACACTCATCCTATTATCAAGAGAATGGCAATTAATAATACTGTTTTAGATTCTGATGAATTGCGCGACTTAATAAAAGAAGGAAAAATTTATGTGCCATTTGGAAGTACAAATAAAGGGCATGATTATGACATAGATATAGGCATGGAAATGGAATTAAATCCTGAAGATATTGATGCTCTGAATAAAGCTGGTGTTATCGAAACCAACGATGTCAATAGCAAAACTTTCAATACTCCGCGGGATCCGATTACAGCTAAAGAACTCAATGAAATGATTTGGGGAACTTATTCTGAAACAGAGCCACCACCCTCCCTATTTGGAGTTAGTTTTAATTAGACAGCCCTCAAAACTGTTAAATTTGAATCGAACTCCATATCAATACCTAGTGGAAATAATATATTATTTGTTTCGTGACCAAACAGGTTTGTTTTTACAAGACCAATATTTTTGTCGTATTTCTTATTTGCAATATTTAGTATTTCTTCTAAAGCTTCGTATAGAGAAATATGGTCGACATGGGTTTTGCATTCATAGTTTTCTTCATCAAATTCACTGAAACCTAAAATTACTCCATTTACATTTTTAAATAAATCTAGTTCTAGCAAACCGTAAAGTAATTTCAAAGTGTGTTCATTGCTTAATGTTGTTTCTAAAAGCAATATCAGATCTTTATCAACAAAACATTTATGACCCATCAATGCTGGAGTAGAACCTAAATGTCCACCCATAAGCTTTCCTCTAAAAGTAACGTTGTTAGATCTAAAATTATTCATTAGTGTCTTATTTCTTAAATCTTTTAGCTTATGACCACTATCTAGTTTGAAAGAAAAATTGTATGGGTCAAATAGGACTTTTTTATGTTGATCAATCAACCAATTTGGAAATGATTTGTATTCACTAATGTGCCAAACAACATCTAGCCCATGCATTGTAGGTAGTTTTGCTTTGCTAGAAACTAAGTTGATCAGTGCAGATGTATCCGAAAACCCTCCATACCATTTTGGATTTTCACAAATCAAGTCATAGTCAATATCGTACAACAACTGGTTAAAGTATGTCCCACCTCTTAAGGGCAAAACCAACTTTACATTTTCATCTAAAATTGCTTCGTGTAATGCTATGGCCCTATTCTGTATATTCTCAGCTGCACCTTTATAGTTAATCAAAAAATCTTGATTTGATTTAACTTCAAATCCAAGAATATTATAATACTGACTACCGCGTCTGATTCTTTCAAGTAATTCTGGTGTGTCTGTTGCATCAGAAAGTGAAACCAGACCAATTGTATCTCCGGGTTTTAAAGCTTGTATTTGCATATATCTATTTCCCTTCATAAAAACCCAGATTATAATTGTGCGAATAAATCAATTAGATATCCGTCTGGGTCTTTAATGATCGCGTACCGCTGGCCCCAAAAAGTATCCCATGGTTTCTTCTCGATATCGTAACCTTCATCTTCGCTCCCGAGTTCAGGAAAAGTGAAACCTAATAAAGTATAGAATTCAATAGTCTTTTGGAGATCGGCACTTTTTACACCAATGGCATCTACTCTCATTTTATCTCCTTAAAGCTTTCATATAGTTTAACTAGATTATATAGAATATTTTTTCCAAATTTTACTTATCATTAAAACGCTAATAAATATAATTATTGCGAACCCTAGCCAACTATATTCTGGCTTGTTACTTGCAAAACTTAAACCAACTATAGGCGCACTAAACATATAGAGAAATTTTGAAGAGAAACCAGACATTGACAGCATGGTTGCGCGGTTTGTTTCATTTGAAATATCACTAACTACTATTGTGAGATAGCTAACGAAAAGTGACGATGTAATAGTAAAAAGGCCTAGTACAATAACTATTGCACGTGGTGCCACAAAGTATATACCAGCACCTAAAAGAAGCATCACAACAGTTAGTATTCCATAATATTTAAATCCAAGATAGTTGCCTAATTTTTTGGCGACACTTGGTAGATAGTGATTAGAAATAATGCTTAATGTATAAATAACCGCAAAAAATATACTTATCCCCAATGGTGTATAACCAGCACGCTCCATGGATCCTTGAGGGAAAATTCCCCAGTCTGAAATAAAAGCAATTCCAGATAACAGTAAAATTGCAGGTATTAAATACCTATTAGTTTTGGATGCAAAAATTTTGAAAGAATCTTTTGTGTGTGTAAGTATTTTTATTTCAATACTTTCGCCACGTTGCTGATGATTAGTCAAAGTTAATGTCAACAGGAAGGCTACAAAACAAAATCCAGACATTAATAACCAACCTGCTTTATCGCTAAATCTGTATAAAACTCCTCCGACCAATGGTGAAATTATTAATCCAAAGTTCACAATCATTCTACATCTCGAATATATGAGAGCAAATATTTCACCAACTTTAGATTTATCTTTTTCTATTGCATAAATAGTGTCGTATAGTACAGCTTCTTGCGCACCTGTAATAAAAGCAATGCCGGTCTGTGTGATCATTTCAAAAATAATCATTTGCCATATATTCGTAATGAAAGCAAATAGACCAATCCCGATACTGAAGAGTAATAAACCTATTGCTAAAAAATGTTTTCTACCAATTTTATCAGCCATGTAACCTGAAGGTATATCCATAGAAATACCTATAATAAAACCAATAGTATGTACTAAAGCTATTTGCTCTGGTGCAACAATTTTTAAAAAATATACGTACCACATTCCCAACATGAACCAAAGCGAAGCAGCAAAATAGGTAAAGTATATGATTGAAATATTTTTGTTATGTAGATATGGCAAATGAAACATTGACTTTATGTAATTCTTCATTACCTGCCTCTATGAT
>ERZ724509.146-NODE-146-length-34537-cov-8.075141_pt1 | contig 34537 bp, 37 predicted proteins | sample MGYA00376042_ERZ724509 | MGnify/ENA primary metagenome ERZ724509 (study PRJEB28724, sample SAMN07190887) | wastewater metagenome | isolation source: effluent of sewage treatment plant in Hong Hong | place: USA: Christiansburg, Virginia | collected 2016-03-01 ...
TGCTTTGTTTGTATTAAACATCGCATTGATCGTAGAAGATTTTCCACATCCCGTTGCACCAGTTATTAAAATGTTAACTTTCAAATCCTTGATGCGCTGAAGATTTCTCATGAGATCAATTTTTATTGCCTCTGGCGCAAAGGCATACATAGGATTTTTACTAATTACCTCTACAATATCTTCCGTAAAGTGTTTCTTTTCCATAATATCTCCAATTCAAGAACCAATACAAAAATAAATACAACGTGGCTCAAAACCGTTGCATCCCAAAAAACTACACCCCCAAATACTCCCGTAACCCCTGTTCCATCTCAGCCTGCATTCCTTCAGGGCTAATAATGCGGATATGGGGAATCCATTGGCGGACAATGGGGAGGATTTGGTTGGCGTGGGCGACTTTGGCGGAGACAATCATTCCGCCTGTTTCTAAATTCTTGATAATGCTTTGGTTAGAAACCAGCTTGCGGCGTTGAAAATAACTTGCTGCCGTTCCGGTAATCTTCAAAATAACTTCGGTTTTTTTCGCATTGAGCCAAATACCATCTTCATCTTGAAGCGTTTTTTCGATAGCGGCATCGGGCGTAAAAGTGGCTTCGCTCAATATATCAAGGCGGTCGATTTTGATGACGGTGAACGATTTCAGCGCTCCACCATCCAACGCGGCTAAATACCAAATACCATCGTGATTTACCAGTTTGTACGGTTGAATGCCTGCGTAGGTTTTCACGCCTTCGGGTTTTTGGTAGGTGTAGCGAATGGGGTGGCGGTGCAAAATCGCGTCTTCCAGTTGCTGAAAGACAATTTCTTTACCGCCCAAATCTTCGTATTGGTTGCCTTTTACCAGCCACGCGGCTTGGGCGCGATTGTCCAAAATCTCGCGCAAAAAGGTATCGGTGAGCGAAGGAAACAAACCCTTTACGCCCGCCAGCGCTGCAAAGCGTTCAATATCCGCCCATTGGAGTTTGCCCAACATCGCCAACGGTAGGGTGTATTTACCGTCTTCTTTATGAATGCCTAAAAATGCAAAACGGCTATTCAAATCACGTTGTACCGAACGTATATCCACCCCAAATTCTGCGGCTAATTGTTTGGGACACAGCTTTTCCCCAAGGTTGAGGCGACGCAGAATCTCGGTCAGTCGGTGACCGTAAGCGCTCTCATTGCTCTTGGAACGGTGAAGGGATTCGGTAACCATCTTTCATAATTGGTAACACTTTGCACCACTATAAACCACCGAAGCGGCAACTAGTGTCGTTCGGTGGGGATGGTGAAAAGATTTATATCAAACAGTTGCAAGCATCAAATGCCCGAATTCGGAATGGGATGGGCGAATGCTTATTTCAATGTCAAAACCCATACGGGTCAGGCAATCCATGAGCTTGCGTTCGGATAGGTTGCTAAAGTCACCGCGCATCATGTCCGACACTTTGGGCTGGGTAATGCCCATACGCTTAGCGGCTTCTTGTTGTGTGAGTCCACGGCTGCGCATAGCTTTGCGGATTTGCATGACCAATCCCGTTTTGATTTGGAGTTCTTCTGCATCTGGTAAACCCAAATCGGCAAACACGTTACCAGAACTACGGTGAATTTCAACGCCTTCAAAAAGCTGTGTTTTCATTTTCGTAACTCCTTCACATAGGCTTCTGCTAATTTGAGCCGTGCGTGAACAATGTCCATATCTTCCTTGGGGGTGGCAATACCGCGTTTGCTTTTCTTTTGGAAGCAGTGGAGCACAAAAACCGCTTCGGAAAATTTCACGGTGTACACGGCGCGATATGTTCCACCCACATCGTCTTCTATCACTTCCAACACGCCAGCACCTCCAAAACCTTTGAGAACTTTCGCAGAATCGTGCTTGTCGCCTGTTTGCGCTAACGACAAAGCAAAGCCAAAAATCCTGCGTACATCAACAGGCAAAGCCATCAAATCTTTGTAACTGCTACCGATCCATTCAAGAGGTTTTTCGTGCAAGGGCATCTTTTCATTATCCATGAAAACAGATAAATAATAAAAGCCCCGAAGGGCTTGTGTTTTGAGGTGATTGCAGATTGATTGTGGATTACTTTAGGCGGTCGAAGTCAACCGTTCCAACGCTTCCTGATACTTGGCGGCGGTGCGGGCGATTACCTCGTCGGGAACGGAAGGGGCGGGCGGGGTTTTATTCCACGGCTTGCCGTCCACTTGGGCTTGCTCCAACCAGTCGCGGACAAATTGCTTGTCGTAGCTGGGCGGATTCGTTCCTTCTTGGTAGCTTTCCTGCGGCCAAAAGCGGGAAGAATCGGGCGTTAGCACTTCGTCCATCAGTGTGAGCGTGCCATCGGCATCCAAACCAAATTCAAACTTGGTATCGGCGATGATGATGCCCTTTTTGAGGGCAATTTCGCTTGCCGCTTGGTAAATGGCAATCGAAATATCGCGGATGCGGGTGGCTAAATCGAGGCCAATCATTTCCACGGTTTTCTCGAACGTGATGTTCTCATCGTGGTCACCGACCGCAGCTTTGGCGGCGGGGGTGTAAATCGGTTCGGGCAACTTGCTGGCGTTCTTCAAACCAGCGGGCAACGGCACACCGCAAACCGCGCTGTTTTCTTGGTATTCCTTCCAACCGCTACCTGCTAGATAACCGCGTACTACCGCTTCCACGGGCAGCGGCTTCAAGCGTTTCACGAGCATGGATCGGCCTGCAACCTGCGCCAGTTCTGCGGGTGTCACTACACTTTCAGGAGCATCGCCCGTTAAGTGAATAGGGCAAAGATTCAATCCTTTGGGGCCGATTTGGTCAAACCAAAACAGCGCCATTTGCGTCAATAACTTGCCTTTTTCAGGAATCGGCTCGCGCATGATGACATCGAACGCACTCAAGCGGTCGCTGGCAACCATGAGGATACGATCCTCGCCCACCGCATAGTTATCACGCACCTTGCCGCGTGCCAACAGGGGCAAGGATGTCAGGTCGGATGTATGTACAGAAGAAGAGAAAACCATTATTGAACGACCTGTGCCAATTCACCTTTGGCATATTTTTCAGCCATCACGATCAAATTGTGACCTTTGATTTTGCTGCCTTGGCCTTCGCAGCCGAATTCCAAATAACGCTGTTTGCACACGGCTTTAGCGGCTTCGCGGGCGGGCTTGAGCCATTCACGGGCATCGAATTTATCGGGGTTTTCTGCCAAGAATTTGCGCACGGCTCCGGTCATCGCCAAGCGAATATCGGTGTCGATGTTGATTTTGCGCACGCCGTATTTGATGGCTTCTTGAATTTCCGAAACGGGCACGCCATACGTTTCTTTCATTTTTCCGCCGTATTGGTTGATGATGGCGAGCAATTCTTGTGGCACAGAAGACGAACCGTGCATCACCAAATGGGTGTTGGGAATGCGGGCGTTGATTTCTTTCACGCGGCTAATCGCCAGCACGTCACCTGTAGGGGGGCGGGTGAATTTGTACGCGCCGTGGCTGGTTCCGATGGCGATGGCCAAAGCGTCCAATTGGGTTTCTTGCACGAAACGGGCGGCTTCTTCAGGGTCGGTCAGCATTTGATCGTGGTTCAGTTTGCCAACTGCGCCGATACCGTCTTCTTCACCCGCTTCACCGGTTTCGAGCGAGCCGAGGCAGCCCAATTCACCTTCTACGGTTACGCCGACTTTGTGCGACATGGCAACCACTTTTTTGGTCACTTCCACGTTGTAGGCAAAATCCGCAGGGGTTTTGCCGTCTTCGCGCAACGAGCCGTCCATCATCACCGAGCCAAAGCCCAAATCAATCGCGCCTTGGCAGATGACGGGGCTGGTTCCGTGGTCTTGGTGCATGACCAAGGGAATGTGGGGATACGCTTCAGCAGCGGCTTGAATCAGGTATTTGATGAAGTGTTCACCCGCGTATTTGCGAGCGCCTGCGCTGGCTTGCAGAATGACAGGTGCGCCGACTTCATCCGCAGCTGCCATGACGGCTTGTACCTGCTCCAGATTATTGACGTTGAAGGCGGGAATGCCGTAGCCATTGGCCGCAGCGTGGTCGAGCAATTCGCGCATGGAAACGAGTGCCATAGTATTTTTCCTAATTTCTTTCGTAATTTCGTAAGTTAATGGGGGTAGGCAGGAATTTTACCCAGCCTACCACCGTCACCGCTTTAACCGCTTTATTCCACTTTGCAGATTTTGAGCATATTGGTTCCACCCGGAGAACCCATCGGCTCGCCGCAGGTAATCGCGTAGATGTCACCACGTTGCACGATGTTGCGTTCTGTCAGGTATTTTTCGACTTGTTGCAAAGCCGTGTCGCGGTCTGCACTGGTGTCGATGAACAGGGAATGCACATTGCGATACAGCGCCATTTTGCGCTGGGTGTGGATTTTGGTGGTGGGCGCGTAAATCGGGACACGGATCAAATGGCGGCTCATCCACAAGGGGGTGGAACCGCTATCGGTCATCGCCACAATCGCCTTGGCCTTGATGTGGTGGGCGGTGAAGAGCGCACCCATTGCAATCGCTTGGTCGATGCGGGTGAAGGTGGTATCGGTGAAATCGGCTTCCAGCTCAATATCCTGATTTTCTTCGGCGGCAGCGCAGATTTTCGCCACTTCGATAATGGTTTCAAGCGGGTATTTACCTGCCGCTGTTTCCGCAGAAAGCATCACCGCATCGGTTCCATCCAGCACCGCGTTGGCGACATCGCTGACTTCGGCGCGGGTGGGGACGGGGTTGGTAATCATGGATTCCATCATCTGCGTGGCGGTGATAACCACGCGGTCAAGCTCCCGCGCCATTTTGATCATGCGCTTTTGCAATCCGGGTACGGCGGCATTGCCGACTTCCACCGCCAAATCGCCCCGCGCTACCATGATGCCATCGCTGGCACGAATAATTTCTTCGAGTTTGGGGATCGCCTCTGCGCGTTCAATTTTGGCGATCAAGCCGGGTTTGTGGTCAAAATCGGCTGCGGCGACATTGCAAAGCTGGCGTGCCAATTCCATATCGGTGGCATTTTTGGGAAAGCTCACGGCAACGTAATCGGCTTGGAAACTCATGGCGGTGCGAATATCCTCCATATCCTTGCCTGTCAGTGCGGGTGCGCTTAAGCCGCCACCTTGTTTGTTGATACCTTTGTTATTGGAGAGTTCGCCGCCGATTTTGACGGTAGTATGAATGGCTTCACCTTTGATGGCATCCACGGTTAAAACAATCAATCCATCGTTGAGTAAGAGTACATCGCCGACTTTGACTTCGCGCGGCAAGGCTTTGTAATCCAACCCAACCGCATGAATATCGCCCAATTCGGCACGGGTGGCATCCAAAACGAATGATTGACCGGATTCTAAAAAAATCTTTCCTTCGGCAAATTTACCAACGCGGATTTTGGGGCCTTGCAAATCCGCCATGATGGCGACTTCTCGACCGGCGCGTTTGGCGGCCTCACGAACCATCGTGGCACGGTTGATGTGGTCTTGTGCTGTGCCGTGGCTGAAATTGAGTCGTACCACATTGACACCCGAACGGATCATCTGCTCCAGTAAGGCGGGATCGCTGGACGCAGGGCCTAGGGTGGCAACAATTTTGGTAGCGCGGTAGGACATGAAACTTTCTCCTTGAATAGCTGGAATAGCTGGGATAGCGAAAATGAGCGTAGATAGGCTTATTGGACTTCATTCTTGCATCAAAACAAGAAGGGCTGGTATTTCATGCTCTAATTGTTTCTATGCTGTCGGTAAGCTTAAGCCTGTAAGTTAGGGTGCAGACAGTACATGCTATTCTCGATATTTATTTTTCCGAAGGGGACTTATGAAACTTATTTTGTTGGGCGCACCCGGTGCGGGCAAGGGGACGCAAGCGACATTTATCTGCAAGAAATACGCGATTCCGCAAATTTCGACGGGAGATATGTTGCGTGCTGCGGTAAAAGCAGGCACTCCACTGGGCTTGGAAGCCAAAGCGGTGATGGAATCCGGTGGTTTGGTGAGTGATGATCTCATCATCAACTTGGTAAAAGAACGCATTGCACAGCCTGATTGTGCCAATGGCTTCTTATTTGATGGTTTCCCACGCACGATTCCACAAGCTGATGCCATGAAGGCTGCGGGTGTGGCGTTGGATTATGTCGTTGAAATTGATGTACCTTTCAGTGCCATCATTGAACGCATGAGCGGTCGCCGTTCGCATCCCCCATCGGGACGCACCTACCATGTTACGTTCAATCCCCCTCAAGTTGCAGGTGTGGACGATGTTTCCGGCGAACCTTTGGTTCAGCGTGAAGATGACAAGGAAGAAACCGTGAAGAAGCGTCTGGATGTTTACAGCGCCCAAACACGTCCTTTGATTGCTTACTATTCCGAATGGGCTGCTAAAGACCCAGAAAACGCACCCAAATACCGCACGGTGGATGGTGTGGGTAATGTGGATGCTATTGAATCGCGCGTAGTTGCCGCACTTAACGGCTAAAATCGTCGGCTTTTCGTTTTTTATTTGTAAGCATCAGGAAATACCATGACTATTGAACGTACCCTCTCCATCATCAAGCCCGACGCTGTTGCTAAAAATGTAATCGGTCAAATCTATTCGCGTTTTGAAAATGCGGGTCTGAAGATTGTGGCTTCTCGCATGGCACATCTGTCGCGCACCGAGGCAGAGGCGTTTTACGCTGTCCACAAAGCACGCCCCTTCTTCAAAGATTTGGTCGACTTCATGATTTCCGGCCCTGTCATGATTCAGGTGTTGGAAGGTGAAGGCGCGATTTTGAAAAACCGTGATTTGATGGGCGCAACCAACCCCAAGCAAGCAGCTCCCGGCACTATCCGTGCTGATTTCGCTGACAGCATTGATGCCAACGCTGTACACGGTTCCGATGCGGCTGAAACTGCGGCTGTGGAAATCGCTTTCTTCTTTGCTGGAATGAACGTATTCGCACGTTAATCACCCATGACGACCAACCTACTTGATTTTGATCTCGGGGGCTTGGTCGCATTTTGTGAACGGCTCGGAGAGAAACGTTTCCGTGCCGTTCAACTTTTTCGGTGGATTCACCAGCGTGGAATCGCCGATTTTGGTGCGATGACGGATATTGCCAAATCCCTGCGCCAGAAACTCCAAAATACTGCGACCGTAACCCCTTTACCTGTTGTAACCCAGCGCATATCGTCCGATGGCACCATCAAATGGTTGTTTGACGTGGGTGCGGGTAATGCGGTAGAAACCGTTTTTATCCCCGAAGATGATCGGGGTACTTTGTGCATTTCTTCGCAAGCTGGCTGCGCCGTGGCTTGTCGTTTTTGCTCTACGGGGCATCAAGGTTTTAGCCGCAATCTGACGGTTGGCGAGATCGTAGGACAACTGTGGTTCGCCGAACATTTTCTGCGCCAACATCTTCAGCGTGACGAGCGCATCATCAGCAATGTCGTGATGATGGGCATGGGCGAGCCGCTGCAAAATTATTCCAATCTCATTCCGGCTTTGCGCACCATGTTGGACGATCATGGTTACGGGCTTTCACGCCGTCGGGTCACGGTTTCGACTTCAGGAGTCGTGCCGATGATGGATCGACTATCGCAAGATTGTCCTGTGGCACTCGCGGTTTCTTTGCACGCAGGTAATGATGCGCTGCGTGGTGATCTGATCCCCCTCAATCGCAAATACCCGCTGGATGAATTATTGTCCGCCTGCCAACGTTATTTGGAATTTGCACCCCGCGATTTCATCACGCTGGAATACTGTATGCTGGACGGAATCAACGATACACCACGCCATGCACAAGAGCTGGTGCAGTTGGTTCGACAGTACGCCCCATCGGGCAAGGCGTGGTGTAAATTCAACTTGATTCCGTTCAATCCCTTTCCAGAATCAGGTTTGACACGATCGCCGATGCTTGCAGTTACGGCGTTTGCCCATATACTGAATGAAGCGGGGATCGTTACCACCATCCGCAAGACCCGGGGCGATGATATTGATGCTGCCTGTGGTCAATTAGCGGGTGATGTGCAGGATCGAACCCGCGTGGAGCAGCGTTTATTGAAACGGCGCGTTATTACGATTCAGGAAAGCACAGCATGATGGAAAATGAGCAGAGCTGGATCCCTTCCCGTTTAAGGTATTTGGTAAGGCGGTTCGGCAGTTTTTTCTGTGTTATCGGTTTGGCTGGGTTGGTGGGTTTGACGTTCACCGGTTGTACAACGACACATTCTTCCAACTCCAGTATCAGCAACACCAGCAGCAGCCTTCCGGTGGAAGTGCCTTCGGATTTGCTGACGGAATCTGACGAACCCGATGCACGCAAACGCGCCCGCTTGCGTTTGCAACTGGCAGCAGCTTACTTCGATAAAGGTCAAGCGTCGGATGCTTTAGACCAATTGAAGTTGTCGATTGCCGCCGACCCCAGCCTCTCAGATGCTTATAACCTGCGTGGTTTGGTTTACATGCGATTGGGTCGGATGGAACTCTCGGAAGACAGTTTCCGGCGTGCGTTGGCTTACACCTCCAATACCGCACCGATCTTGCACAATTTGGGATGGTTGTTGTGTCAGCAGCAATCCCGTTTGCGGGAAGCAATCCAATTTTTTGGCGAAGCGTTGGCCAGCCCATCGTACACCGAGAAATCCAAAACGTGGATGACACAAGGGCTATGCCAGCAGCGTTATGGCAATGCCGTCGAAGCGGAAATCAGTTTCATGAAAAGTTATGAGCTAGACCCGAATAATCCGGTATCCGCTTATAACTTGGCACTGTTGCTATTTCAAAGCGACAACTTTGTGAAATCCCAGTTCTATATTCGCAGGCTGAACAATAGTAGCTACGCCAATGCCGAATCGTTGTGGTTGGGCATTAAGGTAGAGCGTCAATTAAAGAATACGGAAGCCATGATGCAGTTGGCATCCCAACTAAAAAAACGATTCTCGGATTCTCGTGAGTACGCTGCTTTTGAAAAAAGGTTATTCAATGAGTAAAGAAACGACTCACAGCACACCGGATTCTGCTCAGGAGGGCGAAACGGGTACGGCAACATCGGCTACCGGTGTGACGGCGGGTGAGCTATTGCGCAGGGCGCGGGTATCGGCGGGCGTGGATATTTTTACCTTGTCTTCGGCATTGAAGGTGTCTGAAAAAAGAATTGAGGCACTGGAAAATAATCAATTTGAGTTGCTGCCCGATGCCGTTTTTTACCGTTCATTGGCTGCGAGTATTTGTAAATACTTGCACATGGATTCTGCCCCTGTTTTAGAAAAACTACCCAAAAATACCGCCCCACAGTTGCATACTGGAATGTCGGGTATTAACCAGCCATTTCGGGGGCAAGGGGATTTGTGGCATTTCACGATTCCCTCGGTATTGACGAAACCCGCCACTTGGGTGGTGTTCGCGTTATTAATCGCATCACTCACTATTGTGTTGTTGCCTGAGCAAAAAGTCGCTGGAATTACCCAGCTTCTGAATAAATCATCTTCTGCCATTGCTACGGAAGAAACAAGCAGTGCGAGCGAATCGACAACAGCACCCCCTTCGATGGTGAGCATGGCTCCACCCGCCGTACCGTTACCCATGGAACCAGAAATGGCTGCTGCTCCCGCCAGTGCTGTTCCTACGGCGAGTGCGGTTGTGCGTCCTGCCTCGGCTGCAATGGCGGCTTCTGCTACCGCATCCACACCGTTACCTCCGATGACCGCAGCCGTGAATGGTTTGATTCGGTTCAAGGCCAAAGGTAGTGTCTGGATTCAAGTGATAGATGCCAATGGCAAAACGCAACTCAGCAAAGCATTGTCGGCAGGAGAAATCGCCGCTGCATCGGGTACACCGCCCTTGGCGGTGACGGTGGGGCGTGCTGATTTGGTGGATGTGGAAGTGCGTGGCGCACCGTTCAATGTGATGCCCTTGGCCAAAGAAAATATCGCGAAGTTTGAGGTGAAGTAGTGGTCATGAAAAAAAATCAATCCCTCCAAGCACGGGTCGTATGGGGTGACCGTGTAGTGACCGTGGGCGGTGGCGCACCGGTGCGTCTTCAGTCGATGACCAATACCGATACTACCGATGTCATTGGAACGGCGATTCAGGTGAAAGAACTGGCGCAAGCCGGTTCTGAAATGGTGCGGATTACGGTGAATACCCCCGAAGCTGCGCAGGCTGTCCCCGCGATTCGGGAGCAGTTGGATCGCATGAATATCGACGTTCCTCTGGTGGGTGATTTCCATTTCAATGGGCATCGGTTACTGACGGATTACCCCGAATGTGCGCAGGCATTGTCCAAATACCGCATTAACCCGGGCAACATTGGTAAAGGTGATAAACGCGACCGCCAATTCGCCATGCTGATTGAAGCTGCTATGCGGTGGGATAAAGCCATTCGCATTGGAGTGAATTGGGGCAGCCTCGACCAAGAATTGCTCGGCACAATGATGGATGAAAATCGCCAACGTGCCACCCCGTGGGATGCCAAGCAGGTGATGTATGAGGCATTGATTGCGTCGGCCGTCGGTTCTGCGCAGTTAGCCGAGCAACTGGGAATGCCAGCGCACCAAATTATTTTGTCCTGCAAAGTGAGTGGGGTACAGGATTTGGTCGCGGTGTACCGTGAATTGGCGCGGCGTGCCAATTACCCTCTGCATTTGGGTTTGACTGAAGCGGGCATGGGAACCAAAGGAACGGTTGCTTCTTCGGTGGCACTGGGTATTTTGTTGCAAGAAGGTATCGGCGATACGATACGCGTTTCTCTGACTCCCGCTCCGGGTGAGGCGAGAACGCAAGAAGTGGTCGTGGCATCCGAGATATTGCAGGCCTTGGGTCTGCGCCATTTTGTTCCTAGCGTCACGGCGTGTCCGGGGTGTGGTCGCACGACCAGCACCACGTTTCAGGAATTGGCACAGCAAATTGATGAGTTTCTGCGGAAAAGTATGCCCGATTGGCGTACCCGTTTTCCGGGGGTAGAAAACATGAAAGTTGCGGTGATGGGCTGTATCGTGAATGGCCCGGGCGAGAGCAAACATGCCGATATTGGCATCAGCCTTCCGGGTACGGGAGAGGCTCCGGCGGCTCCGGTTTACATTGATGGCGAAAAGCGTATGACGCTGCGCGGAGCGTCGATTGCCACGGAATTTCAAACGGTGGTTGAAAACTATATTCAACAACGCTTTGGTGCAAAAAATTAAAGTAAAAATTAAAGTAAAATTAAATAAGTATTCAATAAAAAATGGTTGATAAATTATTTGCCGTGAAGGGCATGAATGATATATTGCCCCCCCATTCTTTGCAGTGGGAGTGGTTTGAAGAAAAGGTTCGTGGTTTAATGGCGTGCTATGCTTATCGTAGCGTGAGAACGCCTATTGTCGAGCCCACTGCGCTGTTTGCGCGTGGAACGGGGGAAACCACGGATATTGTCGAAAAGGAAATGTATTCCTTTGAAGATAAACTCAATGGCGAGGCGTTAACGCTGCGCCCTGAAAATACCCCGGGTGTGGTGCGAGCAGCCATTGAACATAATTTAACTTATGATGGTGGCAAGCGTTTGTATTACATGGGGCCGATGTTCCGCCATGAACGTCCCCAGCGGGGGAGGTATCGCCAGTTTTACCAGTTGGGTGCTGAGGCACTGGGTTTTGCAGGGCCAGCGGTCGATGCCGAGTTGATTTTGCTCGCCCATCAGTTGTTGACCGATTTGGGTGTGCGCAATTTTCGGGTGGATTTGAACAGCCTTGGTGTTCCTGCCGAACGCCATGCGCACCGAACGGCATTGATTGCGTATTTCGAGAAGAACGCCGAGCTTTTGGATGCCGATGCCAAGCGCCGTCTGCACGCCAATCCCCTGCGTATTTTGGATACCAAAAATCCAGCGATGCAGGAAATGGTGCAAGCCGCGCCCCAGTTGTTGGAGTTTTTGGGCGAGTCCTCTTTGCAGCATTTGGAGACGGTGAAATCCTTGTTGACCGCATGTGGTGTGCAGTGGCGCATCAACCCGCGTTTGGTGCGTGGTTTGGATTACTACAGCCATACCGTGTTTGAGTTTGTCACCGATGAACTGGGTGCGCAGGGTACGCTCTGCGGCGGTGGTCGGTACGATGGGCTTTTTGAAATCCTAGGTGGTAAGCCGACTCCAGCGGTCGGTTGGGGCATGGGTATTGAGCGGGTCTTGGAATTGTTGAAAGTACAAGGTCAAGTACCAGCGGTGGCCGTACCAGATGCCTATGCCATCCTCCCCCATGCCGATGCGTTGGCGGTGGCGATGCCTTGCATCCAAGCACTGCGGGCGCGGGGTGTGGCGGTGCAGATGCACGCAGCAGCTACGGCTGAAATAGGCAGTTTCAAATCCCAATTCAAGCGTGCCGATGCGTCCGGTGCGCGGTTCGCTTTGATTTTTGGGGAAGATGAAATAGCGCAGGGCATGGTTATCGTGAAATCGTTGCGTGATGGTCAGGGGGGGGCGCAGATGGTGCGTCCCTTGCAAGAAGTGGATCAATGGGCGCAAACCCTACAATCCAGCGGCGCAACAACGAAATAATTGAAGAATAAATAATTGAAGAATCATTGAAAGTATGGCAAATAATTTAGACCTCGAAGAACAAGAGCAGCTTGAAGAACTCAAGCATTTTTGGAAGAAAAACGGTAACTGGATTAGCTGGCTGCTCATCATCGTTCTGGGCAGTTTGGCAGCCTGGAATGGTTACCAGTGGTGGCAAAAAAATCAGGGTATGCAGTCTTCGGCGATGTTGGATGAGGTAGAAAAAGTCCTCCAAGCCGGTGATGCCCAAAAAATTGATCGCGCTTTTTCGGATATGCGAGAGCGTTTCCCCAGTGCCTATACCACCCAACAAGCGGGATTGTTGATTGCCAAAAATCACTATGACGCAGGTCGAACCGATCAGAGTAAAGCCGCTTTGAAATGGTTGGTAGACAATGGAAGCGACGAAGGATTGGTGTCGATCGCCCGTTTGCGTATGTCGGCGGTGCTGGTGGATGCCAAAGCGTATGACGAAGCCTTGAAGGTGTTAGAAGCAGGCATTGCAGAAGAATTTGCCGCCTTGGCTTCCGATCGTCGCGGTGATATTTATATGCTTCAGGATAAAAAGGCCGACGCACGGACGCAATACCAAAGTGCGTACAAAGCGTTGGGTGAGCAATCCGATTACCGTCGTCTGGTGACGTTTAAGCTGAATGCGCTGGGTGTGAATCCTGAAGCGACACCCGCTGCACCCGCATCTACGGAGGCTGCCAAGTGAAATTCCGATTTGTTGTTCCGCTGATCGCCGCCTTGGTGTTGGCAGCGTGTGGTAGCGCGGAGAAACCCAAGCCCGCCGAATTGGAACCCAATGTGGTGCGCATGGGTGTGCGCAATGCGTGGGTTGCCAATTTGGGTGGCAATGTGGATTTCCCCTTGCAAGTACGGGCGCTGGATAACCTGTTGTACGTCGCCAGCTCGGACGGCGTAGTCGCGGCGATGGATGCCCGCACCGGTGGCGATTTGTGGCGTGTCGCACTGGGTACGCCCCTGTCTGCGGGTGTGGGGAGCGATGGTCGCTTTACGGCGGTAGTGAGCCGGAGCAACGAATTGATCGTGCTGGATTCCAGCAAAGAAATCTGGCGACAAAAACTCGCCTCGGTCACCTATACCGCACCTTGGATTGAAAACGGTCGAATTTTTGTGCTGCAAGGCAATCGCTCGGTGTTGGCGTTGGATGTGACCAATGGCAAGAAAATCTGGCAGCAAAACCGCACGGGCGAACCCTTGATTTTGGGTCGTGCAGGGGTGGTCACTGCGGTGGGCGATGCTTTGCTGGTAGGCTTCAATGGTCGTTTGCTCGGAATGAATCCGGCTGACGGTAAAGTCCTATGGGAAGCACCGATTGCGAATAGCCGAGGTTCCAACGAAGTCGAACGCTTGGTCGATCTGGTAGGCGAAATGGCACGACCAGCGGGGCAGAATGCGGCTGTGTGTGTGCGTGCATTCCAATCCGGCATCGGTTGTGTGGATACCCGCAAAGGATCGCTGGTGTGGATGAAGCCTTCATCGGGTGCGACGGGTCTGGATGGCAACGAAGCAACCCTGTATGGAACCGAGAGCGATGGTCGCGTGCGGGCGTGGCGGCGCAGTGATGGTGAACGTTTGTGGACGAACGAAAACCTGCGTTTGCGTACCTTGAGTGCGCCCTTGTTGGTGGGTAAAGCCGTCGTGGTGGGCGATAACAGTGGTCTACTGCACTTCTTATCGGGTGACGATGGAACGCCTTTGAATCGCTTGGCAACAGACGGATCGGGTATCGTGTCCAGCCCTGTGCAGGTCGGTAACACGGTCGTTGCCGTGACGCAGCGCGGTGGTGTCTTCGGTTTTAGACCCGAATAACTATAAAAATAAAACAAAGATTTATCATGACTCCTGTAATCGCTCTGGTTGGTCGCCCGAATGTGGGCAAATCAACGCTTTTTAACCGATTAACCAAAACACGCGATGCCATCGTGGCAGATTTCGCAGGATTGACGCGGGATCGGCATTACGGCAACGGTAAGCAGGGTAAGCAGGAATTTATCGTTATCGACACCGGCGGTTTTGAGCCCGATGCGAGTTCCGGTATCTTTCGGGAAATGGCCAAGCAAACGCGGCAGGCAGTAGCCGAGGCGGATGTGGTTTTGTTCGTGGTCGATGTGCGCGGTGGACTGTCGGCACAAGATCATGACATTGGAAAATACCTGCGCAAACTAGGCAAGCCGACGGTGCTAGTCGCCAATAAAGCCGAAGGGATGACAGCCGGTACGCAGTTTGTGGATTTCTTTGAGCTGGGTTTGGGTGAAGTGTTCCCCATTTCCGCAGCCCATGGGCAAGGTGTGCGGCAACTGATGGATTTAACTCTGTCACGCCTCCCGCCCCCTTCAGAAGACGAAGCAGCAGCCGAAGCCGAGAGCGGTGCGATTCGGTTGGCAGTGGCAGGTCGCCCGAATGTGGGCAAATCCACGCTCATTAACACTTGGTTGGGTGAAGAACGCTTGGTTGCTTTCGATTTACCCGGAACCACGCGCGACACCATATCCGTTCCCTTTGAGCGCGATGGGCAGCGTTTTGAATTGATTGATACCGCTGGTATTCGGCGCAAGGGCAAGGTGTTTGAGGCGATTGAAAAATTCTCAGTCGTGAAAACCTTGCAAGCGATTGAATCAGCGAATGTGGTTTTGTTGTTGATTGACGCGACCCAAGGTGTGACCGATCAAGATGCCCACATCGCGGGGTACATTCTGGAATCGGGGCGGGCGGTGGTGGTTGCCATCAACAAGTGGGACGCAGTGGATGAGTATGCGCGTGAGCTGGTGAAGCGATCCATCGAAACCCGTTTGGTTTTCTTGCAATTTGCGGCCACCCATTTGATTTCTGCCCAAAAGCGACAAGGATTGGGGCCGCTGTGGGATTCTGTGGCCCAAGCGCATCGGGCGGCTAACCGCAAGATGCCTACGCCAGTGCTGACACGTTTATTGTTAGAAGCCGTCCAGTTCCAGACCCCGAAGAAAACGGGTATGCACCGCCCCAAACTGCGTTATGCCCACCAAGGTGGTATGAATCCGCCGATTATTGTGATTCACGGTAACTCGTTGGAGCATGTGTCGGAAGCCTATAAACGGTTCTTGGAGGGGCGTTTCCGTAAGGAGTTTGATTTGGTCGGAACGCCGTTGCGTATTCAATTCAAATCGGCTGAAAACCCTTACGCGGATAGAAAACGTACCGAATCCCCATGATGTTGTGGTATCTTCCAATCATCTTTAATCTTTGAACACGGAGAATATCGTGAGCAACAAAGGACAATTACTGCAAGACCCGTTCCTGAACGTACTGCGTCGGGAACATATTCCAGTATCTATTTATCTTGTCAATGGCATCAAGTTACAAGGGCAGGTGGAGTCATTTGACCAATACGTTGTGCTGCTGCGCAACACGGTGACCCAGATGGTTTACAAACATGCCATTTCAACGATTGTGCCGGGGCGTGCAGTGACTTTGCCACCGCAACCTGCTGAGACCACCACCCCTTCTACGACTTGAACGCTATACCGTCCACTACGAATACACCGACCATTTTGGTCGGTGTTGATTTTGGAGACTCCGATTTTGATGGCAGTCTCGACGAACTGGCTCTGCTGGCAGAAACAGCCGGTATGGTCGCCGTTGGGCGTGTGACATGCAAGCGCCGCGCTCCCGATGCGGCGTTGTTCATTGGTTCAGGCAAAGCGGATGAAATCAAACTACTGGCGGCCCAGCTAGGGGCGAGCGAAGTTTTGTTCGACCAAAGCCTTAGCCCGGGGCAGCAGCGTAACCTTGAACGCCATTTGGGGATGCCGGTCAATGATCGTACTTTTTTGATTCTGGAAATTTTTGCCCAGCGTGCGCGTAGCCACGAGGGAAAATTGCAGGTTGAATTGGCGCGTTTGCAATACCTCAGCACCCGTTTGGTTCGGCGTTGGTCGCACTTGGAACGGCAAAGTGGTGGTATCGGGATGCGTGGAGGCCCGGGTGAGGCGCAGATCGAGTTGGATCGCCGCATGATCGGGGAAACCATCAAGCGCACCAAAGAACGTTTGAATAAAGTCAAGCGCCAGCGTCAGACGCAACGGCGACAACGTGAACGCCGACATGCCTTCAATATCTCGCTGATTGGCTACACGAATGCGGGTAAATCAACCTTATTTAATGCACTGGTAAAGGCGAGGGCGTATGCTGCTGATCAGCTCTTTGCCACACTAGACACCACAACACGGCATTTGTATCTGGGTGATTCTGCACGGTCGGTTTCGATTTCCGATACGGTGGGCTTTATCCGTGATTTACCGCATAGTTTGATTGATGCGTTTCAAGCCACCTTGCAAGAAGCCATTGATGCGGATTTGCTTTTGCATGTGGTGGATGCAGCCAACCCTGCGTTTGCAGAGCAAATTGCACAGGTTCAGCAGGTGTTAAAAGAGATTGGCGCGGATGGTGTTCCGCAACTGCTTATCTTTAACAAAATTGACGCTTTACCCCCTGAACATCAGCCCATTCACATGGAAGATACATTTGAAATCGATTCGGTGCAAGTTCCGCGTCTTTTTGCCAGTGCCAAGGCATCCATAGGGCTTGCCGCATTGCGCGAAAAATTGGCGGGTATTGCAGTGGGAGCGGCAGCATCGGCGGCATCGCCTGACGCAGAATCTCCATCGAGCTTGGATTTGGAATTGGATAAATGAAATGAAAGAAGCCATTCGTGTTTTTGCATCCCGAATGTTCAATCTGAATGATCCCCGTTGGGGTCGGGCGGATGAAGAAAAGAAACCATCAGCCGATGGGGATAAGCCCACGATACAACCTCCACCGCCCCCCCCGCCACCAGAACAACAGCCCCCACGGGGTGCGGCGGGTTCTCGTTCTGGTAATAATTCTTCTCCGCCGGATTTGGATGAAATCTGGAATGATCTCTACCGGAAGTTTGGGGCATTGTGGGGGAAGAAATCGCCCTCTGGCAACAACAATGGCAACGGGGGTGGGAATAACGGAAACTTTCAACCCGATATGAAAAATGCCGGCATTGGCTTGGGGTTGATTGGGGGGGCGCTTTGCTTGCTGTGGCTGGGAACCGGATTTTTTATCGTCCAAGAGGGTCAGCAAGCGGTGATTACCCAATTTGGTAAATACAAAGAAACCGTGACTGCGGGTGTCGCTTGGCGTTTACCTTACCCGATTGCACGCCACGAATTGGTGTTCGTGACCCAAATCCGTTCGCTGGATGTGGGGCGTGACACGATTTTGAAAGCAACGGGTCTGCGTGAATCGGCGATGTTGACCGAAGATGAAAACATCCTCGACATCAAGTTTGCCGTGCAGTACCGACTCTACGATGCCCGCGCCTTTTTGTTTGAAAGCAAAAACCCCGAACAAGCAGTGGTTCAAGCCGCTGAAACGGCGGTGCGTGAAGTGCTGGGCAAAATGAAGATGGATGCGGCACTCTCGGAAGAGCGTGACCAAATTGCCCCCCGCGTGCGTGCCTTGATGCAGTTGATTCTGGATCGCTACAAGGTCGGGGTTGAGGTGGTCGGTATTAACCTGCAACAAGGGGGCGTGCGGCCTCCTGAGCAAGTGCAGGCATCGTTTGACGATGTGTTGAAGGCAGGGCAGGAGCGTGAGCGTATCAAAAACGAAGCACAAGCCTATGCCAATGATGTGATTCCCCGTGCCGTGGGTACGGCCTCGCGTCTGCAAGAAGAAGCACAGGCCTACAAAGCGCGTGTGGTGGCACAGGCGGACGGTGATGCACAGCGTTTCCGTTCCGTGTTGGTCGAGTACCAAAAAGCACCGCAAGTGACGCGTGACCGGATGTATTTGGACACCATGCAGCAGATTTATAGCAATGTCACCAAGGTATTGGTGGAATCACGTCAGGGTGGTAATTTGCTGAATTTGCCCTTGGATCGCATCATCAATGCGACGACCGGTACGGCGAATGCAGAGGGTAATGCACCTGCGGCAGCCGCACCAGTCGCCCCCGCCCCCGCGACTACGCCCGCAGCACCAGACCCACGCAGCCGTGATGCCGCAACCCGTACCCGTGAAACCCGCTAAACCAATTGCCAGGAAATTGTCATGAATCGGATTGGACTTATTTTTTCTACCCTGCTGTTTATGCTGGTTTTGGCGAGTTCTACCTTGTTTGTGGTGGATCAGCGTCAATTCGGTGTGGTGTATTCGTTTGGTCAAATCAAGGATGTGATTACGGAACCCGGACTGAACATTAAACTGCCACCCCCCTTCCAAAATGTGTCGTACATCGACAAGCGTTTATTGACGCTCGATAGCACCGACTCCGAACCCATGCTGACCGCAGAAAAGCAACGGGTGGTGATTGATTGGTATGTGCGTTGGCGCATTTCGGCTCCCAGTGAATACATTCGTAACGTGGGATTGAACGAAGCAGCCGGAGCCAGCCAACTCAACCGCGTGGTGCGCAATGCGTTTCAGGAAGAAATCAATAAACGCACCGTGAAAGAATTGCTCTCGCTCAAGCGCGAAGCCCTGATGGCAGCAGTGAAGGTGGAAGTCTTGAACGCAGTGCGCGGCGTAAAACCGTGGGGTGTGGATATTGTCGACGTGCGCATCACCCGCGTGGATTACGTGGAAGCAATTACCGAATCAGTCTATCGCCGGATGGAAGCCGAGCGCAAACGTGTTGCCAATGAGTTACGCTCTACTGGGGTTGCAGAAGGTGAAAAAATCCGTGCAGATGCCGAACGTCAGCGCGAGATCACCATTGCCAATGCCTACCGCGAAGCGCAGATCATCAAAGGTCAGGGCGATGCCGAAGCCTCACGCATTTATGGCGAAGCCTTTGGGCGCGATCCACAATTTGCGCAGTTCTACCGCAGCCTTGATGCCTATCGCAACAGCTTCAACAGCAAATCGGACGTGATGGTGTTAGACCCCTCGTCTTCCGATTTCTTCAAGGTATTTCGTGGTGGTGCTGGTGGCGCAGGCAACCCCCCGAAAAAGTAAAACCTCCCAAGGCATTCACCATGCCCCGTTTTGCTGCCAATTTATCGCTGCTTTATCCAGAGCTGGCTTTTTCTGAACGCTTTGCCGCCGCTGCAAAAGACGGTTTCAAAGCGGTGGAATACCTTTTCCCTTATGCGTTTCGCGCGACAGACATTGCAGCGTGGCTGGGGGATAACGGTTTGCAGCAAGTTTTGTTCAACGCCCCCCCCGGTGATTGGGATGCAGGTGAACGCGGTATCGCTTGTTTGCCGGAGCGGGAGGCTGAATTCCGCAGCGGGTTTTTACAGGCCTTGGAATACGCTACCGTTTTGCAATGCCCACGCATTCATGTGATGGCAGGATTGGCTCTGCTGCATATTCCCCCTGCGGTTTTGATGGCAACGTACCAGCGTAATTTGCATTGGGCGGCAGCTGAGGCGGCATCGTGTGCGGTTTCGGTGATGATTGAACCCATCAATGGGCGTGATATGCCCCATTTTTTCCTCCAGCACCAAGCGATTGCCCATCAAGTGGTGATGGAAGTGGGTGCTGCCAATCTGCAAGTACAAATGGATTTGTACCATTGCCAGATTATGGAAGGGGATGTGGCTACCAAATTGCGTCAATATATCCCGACAGGCCGTATCGGGCATATTCAGATTGCGGGAGTGCCAGAGCGCCATGAACCGGATACGGGAGAGCTGCATTACCCGTATTTATTCCAGCTATTGGATGAATTGCGTTATACGGGTTGGGTGGGCTGCGAATACCGTCCTGCACGGGGAGCGGTTGCAGACGGAACCCGTGCGGGGCTGGGCTGGATGCCGCAGCAGCAGGGTTCAAGTAATAGTTAAAGCAATACTTGGTGCAGGGCGCGTTCCCATTGCGCCATCAATTCATGCGCGGCAGATTGGCTCATGGTAGGGTGGAAGATTTTTTCCGCTTTCCACTGGGCGCTGATTGCATCGGTATTACGGTAAAGACCACTTTGCAATCCGGCGAGGTAAGCTGCTCCCAACGCACACGGGTAGGCAACCGCCGGGCGTGTCACGGAGATGCCCAATAAATCCGCCTGCATTTGTAGTAAAAGATCGTTTTGGCTGGCAATACCACTCACGCGCACTTCTTGAAATGGGTTGGATTCTTTTCGCTCTACCGCACGCAGCAAGGTGGTCGTTTGGAAGGCGGTGATTTGCAACGCCGCCATGTTCTGCCAGCTCGCTTGCCATTCGATACGGGGTGTGGTGGCGGAGGATAGCCAACTCGGTAGACTGGATTCTTGTCCGGTATGCCAATGAAGTCGATCCACGCTATGGTTGCCATCGCCGTAGGAAAGTACCGCAATGTCAGGGGAAAAACAGGCCTGCCCAAAGAGGATATTGTGGCTGCTTTCGGCCACAGCCGTTACGGGGATAGGAATGCCCAAAACCGAGGGGCGGGTCATGCCGAGTACATTGGCATCAAGCGGTGTGGCTTCGGTGTGTCCGGTTAGTTGCCACAAAATCCAACTGCCCAGCGTACCAAACACCAGTTCACCGGCTTCTTCTTGGACGTAGGCGTTATAAACATGGTCAAGAATCCATTGCTTATCCCGTTGATCTTGACCCGTGATGGCGTTGTAAATGGGTTGTCCATTGGTGTGATTCCATACCACGGTACTGTTGGGTGGAAAGTTGATACCAATCGCATGAATGGCATCCGGTGTGATGTGCGCTTGCATCACTACCTTGCGCAGGGTGTCGAGTTGTGTTTGCCAGATCGCCATCGGGTCTTGTTCTACCCAGCCCGGTAGCGGGGTGAGTTGGGGTAGCTCTTGCTCCACCATCGCCACAATTTGACCCTGTTCGCTAAAAATAATGCTGCGCACACTGCTGCCGCTTTGATCGAGTGCAAGGAGATAAGGCATAGAACGTAATTTTTTAATGGCTAGGGGTATAGGCAAGCCGCACATAAATGGGGGCAAAAGCTTCGGCTTGGGTGATTTCTACCAGACTTTCTTTCGCCAGCTCAAGCAGTGCAATAAAAGTAACCACCAGCAAGGGGATGCCTTGGGTGGTGTCAAACAGACCTTCAAACACCATAAAACGCTTACCTTGCAGTTTGCGCAACACCAGCCCCATGTGTTCGCGTACCGAGAGTGCTTCGCGGGTGATTTTATGGTGGGTAATGTGTTTGGCGTGCAGACGGGCGCGGTTCAATACATCACGCCACGCGCTTTGCAATTCGTCCAGATGCACATCGGGTAGGCGGATGGCAATCGCGCTATCGTCTTGCACCACCTCGACGAGGGAAAAATCACGACCGGCTTGCGGCAGGGTGTTGATGCGGGTGGCAGCTTGCTTGATTTGCTCGTATTCAATCAGACGGCGCACCAATTCGGCACGCGGGTCTTCGGGTTCTTGTCCGTCGGCTTGCCGCTTTGGGGGGAGCAACATGCGGGATTTGATTTCAATCAGCATCGCCGCCATGAGCAGGTATTCAGCCGCTAGTTCCAGATTGCGCCGATGGATTTCTTCCACATACACCATGTACTGGCGTGTGACGCTTGCCATCGGAATATCCAAGATATTGAAGTTTTGCTTGCGAATGAGGTACAGCAGCAAATCCAGCGGGCCTTCAAAGGTTTCTAAAAAGATTTCCAGTGCATCCGGTGGGATGTACAAATCCTGTGGCATGGCAAGCAAAGGCTCGCCATAAAGCCGCACAACCTGCATTTAGCTATCGGTTTTTTCGTTACTGAAATACACGTAAGGTTTTTGCGCTACACGTCCCACGCTGAAGCCGGTTTGAAAATCGGGTTCGGGCATTTTGGGTTCCCACAAGGTGCTACGTGCTGCGAGGCGACGCGCTGCCAATTCGGGATCGTTTTGGTTGAGCTGGTTCAAAAATTGGGTCGCATCCGATTGATAGTCTGGGCGGCGGAAAAGGTTAGCCATAAAAAAAAGTCCTTCACTCTCTTCAAGAAGTTTTCAAAAAAATCGGTAAAAAATTAGGTAGTCGAACCACGCGCTATTTGCAAGGCGGCCTCTATACCGCTGTGCATATCGGGATAGAGGTGATTCTCTCCCACACGGCCAATGAGACCGCTGCGGTATGCAATATCTTTGGGTTGGTGTATCAGCCCACATAGTAACAGTTGGACATGATTTTTGGTACAGGCACGCGCCAAATCCTGCATTGCGTCTATACCTGACGTGTCCATATAAATCACATTTTTGATGTCCAACACCAATACCTTGGCGGGTAATTCGTCTTGGATCGATTCAATTAAGTTCACCGCACCAAAAAACAATGCTCCGTAAAGGCGGTAGGTAGCGATGCCTTCTTCGGGGGTTTTGATTTCCACGCGCTCGCTGCGGGAAAGGTTGGAAATGCGGTAAATAAACGTTAAACATGCCGCGACCAAACCGACTTCTACGGCAACGGTCAAATCAAACATCACCGTCAGGATAAAAACCCCGAGCAGCGTGATACGGTAAGGCAGGCGGTAATGGCGAAGGTGCCAAAACTCACGCCATTCGCCCATATTCCACGCCACAAACATCAAAATCGCCGCCATCGCCGCCAGTGGAATATGCTTGGCTAAAGGAGCAGCCACCAGCACAATCACCAGCAAAGTCAGCGCATGAACCACACCGGCAATCGGGCTATTACCGCCGTTTTTGATATTGGTGACGGTGCGGGCGATGGTTCCGGTCGCGGGCATCCCCCCAAAAAAGGGTGTCACAAAATTGGCAATGCCCTGCGCCATGAGTTCTTGGTTGGGATTGTGGCGCTTGGTGTCCATCATGCCATCGGCGACACGGGCGCAAAGCAGCGATTCAATCGCGCCCAACATCGCCAAGGTGGAGGCGGGAATAAACAAAAACTTCACCGTAGCCCATGAAAAATCTGGCCAGACCAAATTCGGCAAGGTGGAGGGAATTCCACCAAAACGTGAACCCACCGTTTCAACGGGTAAATGCCACACCGACACGACGATGGTCGCCACCACCAGCGCGACTACCGATCCCGGAATCATGGCCAAGCGTTTTAACCAAGGCATATGCAAGGCGGCAAGCGGCAACAAAAATTGCCACGCCACAATCAACAGCAAACAACCCAGCGCCAGCAAAAACGCGATTTCGTTCATGGTGTGCAGGTTGTTGGCGAGGACAGAAAGCACCCCGAAAAAATCGGCGGGCATGGACGTGATTTGCAACCCCAGAAATTCTTTGAGTTGCGACACACCAATCAGCACGGCAATACCATTGGTAAACCCAATCACCACCGCGATGGGAATAAAGCGAATCAGTGTTCCCAGCCGGAAGAAGCCCATCGCAAACAGAAAAATGCCGGAAAGCGCGGTGGCGATAATCAAATTCGCTAACCCATAGCGTTCGACGATGCCGTAAACGATCACGATAAACGCGCCCGCTGGCCCGCCAATTTGCACCGGACTACCGCCCAGCACAGAAATCAACAAGCCGGCAATGATGGCGGTAAACAAACCGGCTTCGGGTTTTAAGCCGCTGGCAATCGCAAACGCCATTGCCAGCGGCAGCGCGACCACGCCCACGGTAATCCCCGCCCCCACATCACGCATCAGGCGCTGGCGGTTGTAATCCTGAAGCATATCTAGCACACGGGGGCGGAACCATGACATGGCGTGTTCTCCTCTTTATATCAATAATTTAACGAATCCGCATACCCGGCAACGCACCTGTGATGGGTTCCAAAATGTAAATGCCCGGGTTATTTTTCTCATCGGCATGGCTAGCGGCTAACACCATGCCTTCGCTCACGCCAAATTTCATTTTGCGTGGAGCCAAATTTGCCACCAGTACCGTGTGTTTGCCGATAAGGTCAGCGGGCTTGTACATGCTGGCGATGCCGGAGAACACATTGCGCGTTTTGCCTTCACCCGCATCCAGCGTCAGGCGCAGGAGCTTGGTGGAACCTTCGACCGCTTCGCAATCCACGATGTGGGCGATGCGTAAATCGACCTTGGCGAAATTGTCAATGCCGATGGTGGGGGCTAATGGCTCTATCGCAGCGGCTGCGGATACTTCGTTGGAGGTTGTCGCTGGTGCGGGCTGATCGGGTGTGGCAACCTCAAATAGCGCATCCAGTTGATCGGTCGTGACGCGCTGCATCAAATGCTGGTAGGCGTTGATGGCGTGACCCACGGGTAACAGTGCGGTTTCAGTTTGGAAACTCAGCGGTTCGCATTGCACAAACGCTTCCACTTTGGCGGCCAACGCGGGCAGCACGGGTTTGAGATAGCCCGTCAAAATGCGGAAGGATTCGATGCACACGGTACACACATCGTGCAGGCGCTCTTCCATGCCCTCTTTTTTTGCCAATTCCCACGGTTTGTTGGCATCCACGTAGGCATTTACTTTGTCCGCCAGCAGCATGATTTCGCGCTGGGCTTTGGAAAACTCGCGCTGCGTGTACATGGCGGCGATGTGTTCTTGGTGTTCGCGCAGGGTGTCGAGCAAGCCGGAACCATCGGGCGAAATGGCGCCCAGTTTGCCGCCAAAGCGTTTGGTGATGAATCCGGCGGCGCGGCTGGCGATGTTGATATATTTGCCGATTAAATCGCTATTCACCCGTGCCAGAAAATCATCGGCGTTGAAATCAATATCTTCGTTGCGTGATGTCAGTTTGGTAGCGAGGTAATAACGCAACCATTCGGGATTCATGCCCAGTTCCAAGTATTTGAGCGGATTCAAGCCCGTGCCACGGCTTTTGCTCATTTTCTCGCCGTTGTTGATAGTCAAAAAGCCATGCACAAAGACGTTATCCGGCGTTTTACGACCGCTAAAGTGCAGCGTAGCCGGCCAAAACAGCGTGTGGAAGGTCACAATATCTTTACCGATAAAGTGGTATTGTTCCAACGCGGGGTTTGCCATATACGTGTTGAAATCTTGCCCGCGCTGTTGCAACAGGTTTTGCAGCGAGGCGAGATAACCAATCGGCGCATCCAACCACACGTAAAAGTATTTACCCGGTGCATCGGGGATTTCGATGCCGAAATAGGGGGCATCGCGGGAAATGTCCCAATCGCCCAAGCCTTCGCTTTGCGTGCCGTCGGGGTTGGTGCGAACGGAAAACCATTCTTTGATTTTGTTGGCAACTTCGGGTTGCAGTTTGCCGTCTTGCGTCCAGTTTTCTAAAAACTCCACGCAGCGCGGGTCGGACAACTTGAAGAAGAAGTGTTCCGATTGGCGCAATTCGGGTTTTGCACCCGAGAGGGCGGAGAACGGGTTAATCAAATCAGTTGGGGCATACACCGCGCCGCAGGATTCGCAGTTGTCGCCGTACTGGTCTTTGGCATGGCATTTGGGGCATTCGCCTTTGATGAAACGGTCGGGCAGGAACATGTTTTTTTCGGGGTCGAAAAACTGTTCGATGGTGCGGGTTTCAATCAAACCGTTGGCTTTGAGGGCGCGGTAAATATCTTGCGCGAGCTGGTGGTTTTCAGGGGCATCGGTGCTGTACCAGTTGTCAAACTGAATATGAAAACCATCCAGATATTGCTTTCTTCCCGCCGCGATATTGGCGACAAATTGCTGCGGCGTTAATCCGGCTTTTTCAGCGGCAATCATGATGGGTGCGCCGTGCGTATCATCCGCCCCGACAAAATCCACCGAATGCCCCATCATCCGTTGGTGGCGAACCCAAATATCGGCCTGAATGTATTCCATCATGTGGCCAATGTGGAAAGGCGCATTGGCATACGGCAGGGCGGTGGTGACAAAAAGTTGACGGGGTAAATTTTGCATGATCGAAAAAGGGCTTTCTGGCAATACGGGGGCGCAATTTTAGCCCTCGGCTAGACTACACCTATCACCAGAAAACGATTGAAATTGAAATAATGACGACAAGCACCATCACCGTACAAACCATTAACGATGCCCTGAAAAACGTGATTGACCCCAACACGGGCAAAGATTTTGTATCCACCAAAGCCGTCAAAAATATGACGATACGCGGGGGCGATGTAGCATTTGATATTGAACTCGGCTATCCCGCCCAAAGCCAAATCGCCGATTTGCGCCAGAATCTGATTGCAGCCGTCAAAGGCGTGGCGGGTGTGGGCAATGTGTCGATTCAAATTACGTCGCACATCGTGGCCCATACCGTGCAACGTGGCGTACCCCTGATTCCCGGTGTTAAAAATATCGTAGCCGTGGCTTCGGGCAAAGGGGGCGTGGGTAAGAGTACCACGGCTGTCAACTTGGCATTGGCACTGGCGGCGGAAGGTGCGCGGGTCGGATTGTTGGATGCCGATATTTATGGCCCTAGCCTGCCCATGATGATGGGGATTGACGGTCGCCCCGAATCGTCCGATGGCAAGACGATGGAGCCGTTGGAAAATCACGGCATCCAAGCCATGTCGATTGGTTTCTTGATTGCGCAGGACGATGCCATGATTTGGCGTGGCCCGATGGCAACGCAGGCGTTGGAACAGCTTTTGCGCCAAACGAATTGGAAAGACTTGGATTATTTAATCGTTGATATGCCACCGGGTACGGGCGATATTCAGCTTACCTTGAGTCAGCGCGTCCCCGTAACGGGCGCGGTCATCGTCACCACCCCGCAAGATATTGCGTTGTTGGATGCGAAAAAAGGCATCAAGATGTTTGAAAAGGTGAGCGTACCGATTTTGGGCATTGTTGAAAACATGGCGGTGCATGTGTGTACGAAGTGCGGGCATGTCGAACACATCTTTGGTGCAGATGGTGGCAAGAAAATGGCCGCCGAGTACCAGATGGATTATTTGGGTGCGTTGCCGTTGGATATGCAAATTCGTTTACAAGCCGATAGCGGTAAACCCACCGTCATCGCCGACCCCGATGGTGCAGTCGCCAATCTCTATAAAGCCTTGGCGCGTCGGGTGGCGGTTTCGATTGCAGCACGCAATAAAGATTTTTCCAGCAAGTTCCCGACTATTACCATCAGCAAAAATACATAGCCCACGTAAAAAAGTTGTGTGGTGTGTCAGCCGATGTGTCAACCGATCCCAATCCACTGGCGTTGAAGAGCCATATACACCACATAACCCCAAAGGAACATCATGAACTTCAAATCTCTCACCGCTACCGCTTTGATCGCTGGTCTGTTTTCTGTAGGCGCTTTTGCACAACCTGCTGCAACACCTGCCGCAACCGCTACACCCGCACCTGCTGCTACACCCGCCGCGCCTGCTGCTGACAAAGCTGCTATGCCTGCGCAAACTGGTAAAGTGGCTGCTCCCGCAGTAGATAAAGAAAAAATCGCTGAAGAACGTGCGAAACGCAAAGCAGAACGCGCTGAACGCAAAGCCAAAGCCGCTGAAGCCCGCGCTAAACGCAAAGCCGAAGCCGCTAAAGCCGCTGAAGCCAAAGCTGCTGATGCCAAAGCGAAAGCTGACGCAGTAAAAGTGGATGCACCGAAGAAAGACGCTGCTGCTCCTGCCGCTCCCGCAGCACCTGCTGCTAGCAAGTAAGCCGCTTAGTTTTCACCTCGCTCAATAATCTTGAATCCCGCTCAGGGCGACCCGAGCGGGTTTTTTTTCGGGTTTTTCCGAATATCGTATCATTCCAAGATATGGAAACCGAATTTTCACCCCCTTCTGTTCAATCCTTTGTGAAGCCTTTGGTGGAGTTGCGCAATCTCACCTTTGGTTATGGCGAGCGCGTGATTCTGAACGACGTTTCACTGCAAGTGCCGCGTGGCAAAGTCACGGCGTTGATGGGCGCGTCGGGCGGGGGTAAAACCACGATTTTTCGTTTGATTGGCGGACAAAATCGGGCGCAAGCGGGGCAAATGCTGTTCGATGGGCGCGATGTCACCGTGATGGAGCAGGAAGAAATTTACGCCATCCGCCGCCGCGTTGGAATGCTGTTCCAATTCGGGGCGCTGTTTGCGGATATGAGTGTGTTCGATAATGTCGCGTTTCCATTGCGGGAACACACCGATTTGTCCGAGGACATGATTTACGACATCGTGTTAATGAAACTCAATGCCGTGGGGCTACGTGGTGCGCGGGATTTGATGCCGAGTGCAATTTCGGGCGGCATGGCGCGGCGGGTGGCATTGGCGCGTGCGATTGCGTTAGACCCCGATTTGGTGATGTACGACGAGCCATTCACGGGGATTGACCCGATTTCGGTAGGAACTTCAGCGCACTTGATTCGCCAGCTCAACGATTCGATGGGGTTGACCAGTATTTTTGTTTCCCACGAATTGGAGCAAACGTTCACGATTGCCGACCATGTCATCATTTTGGCTAACGGCAAAATTGCCGCCCAAGGCACGCCCGAACAAGTGCTGAACAGTACCGACCCGCTGGTGTACCAGTATGTGAATGCGCTATCCGAAGGCCCAGTGCGTTTCCACTATCCGGCAACAACGGTTACAGAGGATTTTTCATGAAAATACTGAATCAGAACCATAGAGAAAAATTAGAAAATCTAGGCTTTGCCACCCGCAGCAAACTGGTGGACATTGGCTACGGTGCGCGGTTGTTTTTTCGCTTGCTGTTTTCCGTAATCCCCACTTTCCGGCGCTTTTCGCTGGTGCGGGATCAGATGCACTTTGTGGGCAATTATTCGCTGGCGATTATTGCGATTTCCGGTTTATTTGTGGGCTTTGTGTTTGGCTTGCAGGGCTATTACACCTTGCAGCGCTACGGTTCGGCCGAGGCGCTGGGTTTATTGGTCACCCTCAGCTTGGTGCGCGAATTGGGGCCGGTGGTAACGGCCTTGCTCTTTGCAGGGCGGGCGGGAACGTCGTTAACCGCTGAAATCGGCTTGATGAAAGCGGGCGAACAAATCAGCGTGATGGAAATGATGGCGGTTGACCCGATTCAACGCATTTTGGCTCCCCGTTTTTGGGCGGGGGTGGTGACCATGCCCTTGTTGGCAGCGGTTTTTAGCGCGATGGGCGTTATCGGCGGTTGGGTGGTCGGCGTGGTGCTGATTGGCGTGGACGGCGGCGCGTTTTGGAGCCAAGTGCAAGGCGGGGTGGACGTTTGGCAAGATGTGGGCAACGGTATTTTGAAGAGCGTTGTTTTTGGCCTCACCGTCTCGTTTATTGCAGTTTTTCAAGGGTTTGAAGCGCAGGCCACACCCGAAGGGGTTGCCAGTGCCACGACACGCACGGTGGTGTCGGCTTCGCTGGCGGTGTTGGGGTTGGACATCATCCTCACCGCCATGATGTTTACGATTTAAGGAGGATGTATGCAGCGTTCTAAAAATGATGTGTGGGTAGGACTTTTTGTCTTGTTGGGGATGGTGGCGATTTTGTTTCTGGCACTGCAATCGGCGAATCTGCTGAGTTTGAGTTTCCAGAAAAACTACCACGTCACTGCCAAGTTTGACAACGTGGGCGGCCTTAAACCCAAGGCGGCGGTGCGCAGCGGAGGCGTGGTCGTGGGGCGTGTGGAAACCTTAACGTTTGACGATAAAACCTTTCAGGCGCGTGTCAAATTGGCACTGGAGAGCCGTTACGCTTTCCCCAAAGACAGTTCGTTGAAAATTTTGACGGCGGGTTTGCTGGGGGAACAATACATTGGCATTGAAGCGGGTTCGGATACCACCAATTTGGCAGAAGGCGATGTCATCACCGCGACCCAATCCGCCGTTGTATTGGAAAACCTGATTAGCCAATTCCTTTACAGCAAAGCGGCTGAAGGCAGTGGTACTGGTGGTACGGGTGGTTCGGGTGCAGGAGAACCCAAAAAATGAAAAAATCTTTTCTAATGCGCATCGGTACTGCATTGGTAGCTATTTTGATGATAGTGAATATGCAGGGCTGTGCGACGGTTGCGAATCCGAATCCGCGTGATCCGTTTGAATCGTTCAACCGCAGCATGTTTGAATTTAATGAGGGGCTGGATGAAAACATTCTCCAACCCACCGCCAAAGCGTACCAAACCGCTGTGCCTTCGGTATTGCGTAAAGGCGTGAGCAATTTTTTTGGTAATCTGGAAGATTTGTGGTCGGGCGTGAACAACGCGCTGCAATTCAAAGCGGAGAACACGCTGAATAGCTTTGGGCGCTTCGTGATCAACACCACCTTCGGGCTGGGCGGATTGTTGGATATTGCCAGCGAAATGCAAATGGAACGCCGTACCACCGATTTCGGCCTGACGCTAGGGCATTGGGGTGTGGGCGATGGCCCCTATGTGGTACTTCCGGTATTTGGCCCACGGACTATGCGTGATGCGGTGGCGTATCCAGTCGATATGAGCGGTAACTTGGTGCGCCAAATTGCCGATGAACCCACCCGCAATGCACTCACCGTGCTGAATGTGGTGAATACCCGTGCCAATTTGCTCCAAGCAGGTACGATGCTGAATGAGGCGGCCTTGGACAAATACAGCTTTATGCGGGATTTGTACCTGCAACGTCGCCACAACCAACTTTACGATGGCAATCCGCCGGATGAAGAAGAAACCGTAGAAACGCCTCCAGTGCCAGCAGAAAAAACTCCAGCGGAAAAAAATCCGGCAGAGAAGCCACCGGTAGAAACAGCACCCGATGCGCCCTCTACCCCTTCTACCCCCCCTACACTTATTGAGGAGAAAGCTCCATGAACTTTGTAAAACGTACTTTCTTGCGCCGCTTGTTGGCGATTTCGGCGGTGTCTTTGACCGCATCGTTTGGCGCACTGGTAACGCCTTTGGCACACGCAGCGGATGAAGCGCCCGATGCCTTGGTTATGCGCTTGGCAACCGATGTGCTGGATACGATTAAAAACGATAAAACCATTCGTGCAGGCGATACCAACAAGATTATCGAATTGGTGGATACGCGCATCATGCCCAATGTGAATTTTCAGCGCATGACGGCATCGGCAGTCGGCCCCGCATGGCGCAGCACTACGCCCGAGCAGCAAAAACGCTTGCAAGAAGAATTCAAAATCCTCTTGGTGCGTACCTACGCGGGTGCGCTCTCGCAGGTGAAAGACCAAACCATCAGCTTGAAACCCTTCCGCGCTTCGCCCGAAGACAAAGAAGTGCTGGTAAAAACCGAAGTGAAGGGCGCGGGTGACCCGATTCAATTGGATTACCGTTTGGAAAAAACACCCGGGCAAGGCGCTGGCTGGCGCATTTACAACCTGAACGTGCTGGGCGTGTGGTTGGTGGAAACGTATCGCAGCCAGTTTGCGCAGGAAATCAATGCCAAGGGCGTGGATGGTTTGATTGCTTCGTTGACCGAACGCAATAAGGCCAATGCCAAAAACAACAGCGGTGCTAATCCGAATGCAGCCAGCTCCGCTCCTGCTTCGGCGGCGAGTGTGAAAAAGCCGTAATGGAAAGGCGTGATGTGTTAAGTCTTCCTTCGGAGTTGACCCACAGTCAGGCGAATACCTGCCTCGCACAACTGCGTGCGGGGCTGGAAGCTGCCCCAGTGGGTGAAAATGTGGTGATAGATGCCTCGGCTTTACAGCGCTTTGATTCATCTGCTTTGGCGGTTTTATTGGAATTGCGCCGTATCGCCCAACGCAGTAATAAAACGCTGCAAGTACAGTCCCAACCCGCACATTTAAGCGATTTGGCAAAACTCTACGGCATCGAAACTTTGTTGTAATGGTTGTGCATGAACGCTTTATCTTTTCAATCGGTCAGTAAATCTTATGCGGGTAAAACCGCCCCTTTTCTCGCGCTGAATAACGTATCGCTGGAGATTGAAGAGGGCGAATTTTTCGGACTCCTCGGCCCCAACGGTGCAGGAAAAACCACGCTGATTAGCATTTTGGCGGGGCTGACCCGCGCCACCAGCGGCAGCGTCCGCGTCATGGGCTATGACGTGCAATCCGATTACGCCATCGCCCGCCGCAAGCTCGGCATCGTGCCGCAAGAATTGGTGTTTGATCCATTCTTCAATGTGCGCGAGGCACTGCGTTTTCAATCCGGCTACTTCGGCATTACGAATAACGGCGCGTGGATTGATGAACTCCTCGAAAGTTTGGGGCTGACCGATAAAGCGCATTCCAATATGCGCCAACTCTCCGGCGGCATGAAGCGGCGGATGCTGGTCGCGCAGGCATTGGTACACAAACCACCCGTGATTGTGTTGGACGAACCGACGGCGGGTGTCGATGTCGAATTGCGCCAAACGCTGTGGAAATTCATTTCCCAACTGAACCAACAAGGCAGTACCGTTTTATTGACCACGCATTATTTGGAAGAAGCCGAAGCCTTGTGCGGGCGCGTGGCGATGCTGAAATCCGGCAATATCGTGGCGTTGGATCGCACCAGCAATCTGCTGAAAGCGGCTTCTGGTAATGTGCTGCGCTTCAAAACTAATAGCACGCTTCCCGCATCCCTAGCGCGTTTGGCGCGGGTTACGGGTAATGTTGTGCAGTTGCCGGTTCAGAACGCTTTGGAAATCGAACAGCACCTCGCCACCATGCGGCAAGCGGGCATCGAAGTAGAAGATGTCGAAATGCGCAAAGCCGATTTAGAAGATGTGTTTATCGAAATCATGCAAAGGGGTGCGGCATGACCGGCTGGCAAATGCTTTTTTACAAAGAAATTCTGCGCTTTTGGAAAGTCGGATTTCAAACCGTTGCCGCGCCTGTGTTAACGGCAATGATGTATTTGCTGATCTTCGGTCATGTGCTGGAAGACCATGTGAAGGTGTACGACAGCATCGGTTACACCGCGTTTTTGATTCCGGGGCTGGTGATGATGAGCGTGCTGCAAAATGCGTTCGCCAATAGTTCCTCATCGCTGATTCAAAGCAAAATCATGGGCAACTTGGTGTTCTTGTTGCTCACGCCCTTATCGCATGGGGCATGGTTTACGGCGTATGTCGGCTCGGCGATTGTGCGCGGGCTGGTGGTGGGCGTGGGCGTGCTGCTGGTGGCGGTGTGGTTTGCGCCGCTGGCGTTCGCGCATCCGTTGTGGATTGCGATTTTTGCCCTCATCGGCGCGGGTTTGATGGGCGCGTTGGGGCTGATTGCGGGCTTGTGGGCGGATAAATTCGACCAGTTGGCGGCGTTCCAAAACTTCGTCATCATGCCCATGACGTTTTTGAGCGGCGTGTTTTATTCAATTCATTCCCTGCCCGCGTTTTGGCAGGGCGTGAGCCATTTGAATCCATTTTTCTACATGATTGATGGATTCCGCTACGGCTTTTTTGGCGTGAGCGATGTATCCCCTTGGTTGAGCCTTTCGATTGTGGGCGGTGCGTTTTGCGCCGTATCCCTCATCGCCATGCACTTGCTGCGCACGGGTTACAAAATCCGTAGCTAATTTTTTTATTTTCTCGATTCTCGAAATTTATGACCGCTGAAGAAATCCAATCCCTTATCGTGAACTATGTGCCTTGTGACCATTGCGAAGTCGAAGGTGATGGACGGCACTGGTACGCAACCGTCGTATCCGCCAGCTTTGAAGGCGTGCGTGCGGTGGCGCGTCACCAAAAAGTGTATGCGGCGATGGGTGATCGCATTAAAAACGACCAAGTTCACGCCCTCGCCATCAAAGCGTTCACCCCCGCAGAATGGGCGAAGCAAGCATGAGCGGCACGGGTACTATGATTACGTTAGCGCTTTCCAAAGGTCGCATTTTTGAAGAAACGCTTCCGCTGTTGAAAGCTGCGGGCATTGAGGTTTTGGACGATCCCGATAAATCCCGCAAGCTGATTCTGAATACCAATCTGCCGAATGTACGCCTGCTGGTGGTACGCGCCACCGATGTGCCAACCTACGTGCAATACGGCGGTGCGGATATGGGCATTACGGGCAAAGATACGCTCTTGGAACACGGCGGGCAAGGCTTATACCAGCCGCTGGATTTGAAAATCGCCCAATGCCGCATCAGCGTGGCAGTGCCTTCGGCTTTTGATTACGCCAATGCGGTGAAACAAGGTTCGCGCTTGACGGTGGCGACCAAATACGTCGCTATTGCGCGGGAATTTTTTGCCTCCAAAGGCGTACACGTTGATTTAATCAAACTCTACGGCAGCATGGAACTTGCGCCGCTGGTCGGCATGGCGGATGCGATTGTGGATTTGGTTTCGACGGGCAATACGCTCAAGGCGAATCACCTCGTCGAAGTCGAAAAAATCATGGAAATCAGTTCCCGTTTGGTGGTGAACCAAGCCGC
>ERZ724509.150-NODE-150-length-33999-cov-7.146388_pt1 | contig 33999 bp, 44 predicted proteins | sample MGYA00376042_ERZ724509 | MGnify/ENA primary metagenome ERZ724509 (study PRJEB28724, sample SAMN07190887) | wastewater metagenome | isolation source: effluent of sewage treatment plant in Hong Hong | place: USA: Christiansburg, Virginia | collected 2016-03-01 ...
GCTTGTGCTGCTGTGTGCGAAGGTTTAGTGACTTACCCACCTGGACATGGCGGACAGTGGGAAGGCTATGGCCCGGTCACTACACACAGAAACGGCTCCGAATGCGCCGAAGAAATCCGCACGTTGGTTAAGGAGATGCTGCCGTGAATAACCATATTCGGAAAGCGGAGGATGTATGACTGATGAAATGTCAAGTGTTGAGGAAATGCTTGCCCGCTTCATTTGTGCCGATGCACAAGATATGAGCCTCATGGAACTATCAAAGTTCGGCATGTCAAAGAATGTAAATGTAGGAATGGAAGTTGATGCAGGTGCTAGATTTGCATTTGAACCACAGTTCCCTACTGTTGCATATACCGTAGATTTGTCTGAAAGCCGTGATATTGCTACAGACGCACGATTGCTACTAAACACACCTCAAGACATTATTGGAACACGCACGGAAATTGCATTAATAGACACCAATGCAATTAAATGGGCTTGTTTCAAAAAGATATTCAAAAGACCACGAGGGATATTTGTAGCCTCAAATGGTGCAGATTTGTATGAGTACCACAGCAGATTTATTTATTCTGATGGCCGTTCTGACTACAGAAAAAGGGTGGCCGCAATAAGTAAGGATGGGAGGCCCATCCCAGTGATTATTGAGGGAACACGGAATAACGGTGTAGAACCAGATGGTGTCGCTCTTGTTATGGCCAGTTCAATTATTGAAGATGCAACTAGGCCAGATACATTCAAGGTCACAGTCAAAGATCATGTCGGCGTAGTTTTCCCGGTCAGGCAAGGCCTTCATTTGGATATTTTCAAACTTCGTGATGGACCTGCAGTTGGTAGCAGAAAAAAACCTTTGCTTCATTGGGTAGCAAGTCACATGAGAAAGAACGCCCATAAGCAATGGGATGTGAAAGAGCATCTGCGTGGAGTCCATGAATTTCGCATGGATGGGTTCCACGTAAAACTAGAGGCGGCAGCATGACCATAACTAAACAAGAAGCCGACACCATCTACCGATTAGCCCGTGCGCTTGAAGACACAGGCAGGCTATGCAGCTTGTCAGAGTCAGACGATAGGCTCGAATGGCGCAAGAAGAACCAGGTGACGCAATGCGCCTTGCAGGATGTTTTGAAACAACTTCAAGAGCCTGAAGCCGTATCTACCAAACGCGAGTTTTACGAGATATTGCAGGTCAGGAAATACGGGTTTGATCCTGTGTTGCTGGGGACGTTTTCCACGATTCAGCAGGCAGAAAAGGCTGTTGATTGTTGGCGTAGGGATATGCCGAATCAGTCAATCAGGATTGAGCAAGTCACACGAACCACTGTTGCCAAATATCAACCACCACCACGTAGCGAATTGATTCAGAGGCAAGTCCCGCAAGTTGAACTGGCAAAGCAAGAGGTGAAGCCGTGACCCCACTAATCAGAGAAATGGTTGCGTTGGCCGGGATCATTGACGACTCGCCACTAAGGCCAGAAGAGATGATGTGGTTTGATGCTGGCAGGCTGTCGCCAACGGAAGCCATACGAGTCCCGGCTGACCTGATGATGAACCTTCCATTCCCAAAAACAGCCATCGCTACTATCGACACAAAAGGCGTCAAGGTAGTTCTGTGGCTTATTGCTGGGGATGGGAGTGTGACGGTCGGCGGGGCAACATTGCATAACCACTATGCGGGCATTTTTGGTGAGTCACTTTCTCCGTTCACTTACTTCGCCACGCCCGAAGGCATGCGGTACATCAGCAAGGGCGAAGAAGTAACAGCAGAAGATGTGAAAGCCGGGTTCAGGATTGTTGTCGCCTGCTTGATGAAGATCCAGTCAGAGAGTAGCGCGTATCAGCCGACAGTACCGAACACATTCATCAACAAAAAGCGGTTAAAAAAGGGGAAGCTGCCTCTGTTTGATTGGCACACAGTCACGATTGAGCGTAGCAGTGCGCAGCGTGCTCCAGCTGGTGGGACTCATGCCAGCCCAAGACTTCACGACCGGCGCGGGCATTGGCGCAAACACCCGACTGGTAAACGGGTTTGGGTTAAGCCATGCAAGGTTGGTGATGCACGGCTTGGCGTTGTTTTCAAAGATTATGTGGTCCAGGAGGTGAAGCCGTGAGCAAGAAACTATCCTTCGAGTTTCGGCTAGGTCGAAAACTTTGGCCCGTGTTCGCCTTTGGATTTATCAGCGATTGGACAGAGTTTGTCGTATTACTGTGGCTGTTTGAGTTTCGTTTGAGGTGGGGGTATTGATGAGCGCTGAACTTGCAATCCAGGAACTGCGCAAAGACATGCGCGTGCTGACGGACTTGGTATCTGCCATGGCCGATATGATTGGCCCTCGCGTTACCCGGGCCCAGATGCTTGAGCGCCTTCGCGTGAGCTAAAATACACTTACCGCTGGCGTCCGCAACGGGCGGTATCCCAAGCCTGCGAATGATGGCAAGTGGCTTCTGTCCGAAGTTATCGAGTGGGAGAAAAATCACGCATAGTTTCCCCACAAATGGCGCAAACCCAATATCTGCGCCATTCTCGTTCCCGGTCCCGGGCACCATTGAATAGTTTGCTATTGTTGCTGTAGCAATTACAAAAGCGTTCCGCGTTTTGTTCCGCACGCATTCCGCGAAACGCTCTTTTTCTGGAGTTTTCCAGTTGCAGGAAACCCAAAGCCTTCCGACTTGGCAAAGCTCCTGGATTAAGCAGTACCTGATTCAGACCTGTACCAAAACAGTGAAAGGCTTAGAATTTGCAGCATGCTTAAAACCATCGTTCATTGGCTTACCGTTGTCTGTGACTACGCTATCCCCAAACCAGCGCTTGAACTCTGGCGTTTGCGTCTGGTCATTCCGGGCAGCTTTCGCATCACCACGCGCAGCAATCATCAGTGGATAACCACCGCCTGCCGTGCGGTTCCCCGCTTCCAGATACCGCTGAGCATTTATCAGCGCACCCTGCAATTCCAGGTGCGTCATCTGCACGTTCAGGCCCATGTCTCGCAGGAACTGCGCAATCTTGGCGTACACCGACTTGACGAATGCAAAGCCCGGTTTGAACTCTCCATTCTCGTCAATAGCCATTTCAGCCACACGGGCGGCTATCTCATCAGCCTCTTGTTCTGGCGGCAGGTTTGGATTTCCGTTCTCATCAACATAGACAGACCTGATCTGATCTCTGATCGCGTTCAAAGGCTTGTTGCCAGTCTTGATAGCAAGCTGGATATTTCCCATGAACCGCTGCCAATCGGTCTGGCCTAGCATTTCACGCAAGCCATAGTGATCAACCGACTCATGCGCCAGCACTTCGCCAACTGCGCGTTTTGAGCCTACGCGACTTGCCACTACGTACACGGTACCACGGTAGTACAAACCTCGGGTGTCGCTTGTGGCAGGTACTGGAAGATCAGCGCTCGATGCCACCACGCGAATATCAGGGGCGTTTGTCCACTTGGCTGATAGCTCGTCTGTCCAGGCTTGAACCTGGGCGATGACCTTGGGGTCAGTTGCTGGGGGTGCGCTCAGTTTGGATAGGGATGCGCGGAAGGCGTCTAGGCCGTCGCCTTTGCTGTACGCAATTCCATTGAGCGAGCTTCCATCCCTGCTAATTGGTCCGATTGCTTCTCCAGATCGAAGGACACGTAAAAGGGATGCCGTGACAATTCCTCTTTTAATCGTGCCTTCGCCGCCTTGAATACCTGAAGCCCTTGCACGCTGGATAAGTTCCGGCGTGACATCAGGGCTAAATCTTCCGCTGGCAAAGTCATAACTTGCATTTTCAATCTCCGGTAATTTTGAAACCAGATCGGCATAACTTGCCTTCAACATCTGTTCCAAGTTGTGAACGGTGTCACCGTCAATCCATCCCAGTTCTTTAGGGTTGCTGGGCATGATGAAGTCAGTTGATCCAAACTTCAACGCCAAAGAAATCATATTTTCTAGTCGGCGCTGTACTCCAACAGGAGAAGCCCCCATTCTGTCTGCGGCAAACACATGACCGTTGTTGTAAGCCCAATTGCCGACAGCAGCATACAACTCAGACCCTAGATTTCCTTCACCAAGGCGATACACATTCAGCTCAACTTTGCCATCTTTGTAAAGCAAAACGTGAGCATTGCGCAATTCATCCGGGTTGCCGTCTTTGTCTTTTGCGTAGACTGTCCATGAATCTGCAAAGTCTTCATCACCTCCGACATTTTCAACAATGAAATCCGGCACAGTTGATGCCAAGACCTGTTCCATTGTTTTTGCCGTGCTGGTCTTGTATCGGAATATTCCAGGGCTTTGCGCGACTTGCTGCCAAGCTTTTGCAAGTTGGTTATTGTCGCCACGCGAATACATCGCAACGCCGGAGATGGCGGTATCTTTTCTTGCGCCGCCGATCTTCTCGCCAACGTCCTCAATCTTCGCAGCCTCCTTCGCCGGATAAGCAGCCTGCACTTCTTCGGGCGTGATGGCTCCATTTTTGACATCTTTAAGAATGTCGATTCGCTCTTTGCCTTTGACTTCTGCTGCGTCTAGGATGGCTGTTGCTTGGGCGGCTGGTTCTTGTTTTGGTTCGGGTTGATTGAATACGTCACCCTGCCCTGCCAATGCATCCTCTGCACTCTGCCCAAGCGTGAAGTTCTCCGCGCTGGCGGCTTGCCGTGCGTCGATTTCCTTCTGGATACGCTCGGCCCGGTCTTTCTCTTCCTGCTCCTTGTCGGCCTTTTCTTTGGCCTTGGCTGCGTCTTGCTCCGCCTGTTGCTTGGCTAGGATGTCTTCCCGGCTTGGCGTCAGGCTGTAAAGGATTTCCTTGTCGAGTTTCGGTATGGTGATTTGGTCAGCCATGAATGGCTATCGAGTCACTTCGGAATGCCAGCATTGAACGATGGCCAACGGTTAACCGAGGCTGCATTCAAACAACGTCAGTTTGCTTGGCTTACTCGAATTGAGGCGTTCAAGGAAGAACTCCTACACCAGCATCAGGTATGCCTTCAGAGTGTTCACGGCGAGGGTTACCGCTGGGTCCATCCCGCTGAACAGACTTCAAGTGCTTCGCGTGATTTTGAACGCGATGCAAAAAGGGTTTTTCGTACTGCTGGCCAACGTCTGAAGAATATCAGAGCGCATGAACTCACTGAAGATCAACGGCGCGAGAACTCGGACGCTATTGCAAAGCTGTCACAACTTCGCGGAACAACCCGCCAAGCGCTTCGATGACGCAACTGCAAGCCATTCATGGAGGGTTTGCTGGTGCGAAAGCATCATTTGGAGAGGCTGGGTGAGGTGGGGCTTTGCATGGATGGGCGAGATAAGGAAAGGCATGGCTTAGCAAGGGCTGTAAACAGCAGGTAGCCCATTCGCAAGAGTGGGTTTCCTGATGCGATCAGCATCAAATGGCGCGGTGCGCTGGGGCCTGGTAAGCCGTGGAATGGCTAGGTTCGGTCCGGCGAGGAACGGCAAGGGTCGAAAACGACAGAAACCCCGGTTCGGTGAACCGGGTGTTTTCTTGTATACAGCTTGACGTTTACCGATAAACGGTAAATAATATCCACATGATTCAATCGTTCAACTGCGCAGATACTGAAGCACTGTATTCGACAGGAAAGTCGAAGAAGTTTTCGAACATCCGCTCAGTTGCAGAGCGTAAATTGCAAATGCTGAATGACGCGGCAACGCTGGAATTCTTGCGCTCACCACCTGGCAACAGGCTTGAAGCGCTGTCAGGTGACCGCGAAGGCCAGCACAGCATACGAATCAATGACCAATGGAGAATTTGCTTCGTATGGTCAGAAACCGGCCCAACGAACGTTGAGATTGTGGATTACCACTGATAGGAGACCAATCATGGTCAAGAATGGGATGCGTCCGATTCACCCCGGAGAAATTCTCCGTGAAGAGTACCTTAAACCGCTCAAGATGAGCTCCAATGCCTTGTCTACTGCGCTTGGCGTACCTGCATCGAGGATCAATGACATTGTGCTGGAGCGGCGCGGCGTGACGCCGGATACTGCCCTTCGCTTGGCCCGTTACTTTGGCGGCGATGCGCAGTCATGGCTGAATCTGCAGCAGTCTTTCGATTTGAAGACTGCAGAAAAGCAGCTTATGAAGGAGATCAATAGAACGATCACGCCACATGAGATCGCAATACAGACACGCTCCGACGAGCGCTTTGCGTTGGCTGCTTGATCATGAATGCATTAGCAGCCAGTTTGCAAAGCGAAGCCAGCCGGATCACCTGCGGATGGCGTGGGTGTCCAGATATTCACATTGTCGATTCAACGGATGATCTGCCAGTGAAAATGTCAGGCGACACTAGGGCAGCTTACGCAAATGGTGCAGCATGGCTTGTGGCTGAAAACCTGTCACCCAAGAAGGTGCCTTCAATGCTTGGCCATGAGGTTGTAGCGCATCACGGATTGAGAAAACTGTTTGGCCCCAAGTATTGGTATGGATTTATGAATGCGCTTCAGGATGGTGCTGGATCTGATGAAAGAATCATTGCCATCCGCGAAAGCGTTAGGCGCATCTATGTCGATGATTCTGGCGATCAATACCTGACCAGGGTGTCGGAAGCTGACGAGGTAGCCGCCGCAACGGCAGAAAACCTCATTGATCCAAAAAGCGGCAGGCTGAATGTCAAAAACCCATTTAGATCGTGGGTTTCAGCCATGTCCAACTGGTTTGCGCGTGATGTGCTTTACATGCAGAGACCAACAAATATACAAATGATTGAAGGCACTTTGTTGGAAGCAGAGCATCGACTTCGATATGGCGGGGCCTGTTTTGGGCTTGGTAAGAGAATTCAAGACTGGTATGCTTCAAGCATGAGCAAGCCAGTACCAATCGATCGACCTGCAATGACCCTTCGCGAATCTGAGAATCTGCTACGCGCAGAGGATGCGCGGTTGCATGAAAAGAAAGAACGCAAATTCTTTTGGGACATTATTGGATATGGATTACTGTTTACCATTTGCACGGTTTTCATCATATGGGGCGCATATGATTTCTTCATCATGATTGGCAAAGCATTCCATTGATCAATCTTCGTTAAATAATTGGTAAGCAGCGGGCGCATCTGATCGACCCACCATTACCCCGCCACGCATCGGAACAGAGTTGTTAATTCCTGCCGCTTGCAACTTTGCCCTGATCTCTTGCGGCGAACCAGTAATCACGTAAGACCCATCTGCTTGTATTTTCCCAGCAATTGGTACTGCTGGTTGATTTGTCATCCCACTTGCTGCTGAAATTGCATCTCCAACAGTTTCAGCCTGGCCAATTGCAGAAAGCTTTTCGTGTAAATCATCTGCTGAATCTTGCCGAAGTCTCTCCAAAGATGTAGCCACAGCATTTATTGAAGACCCTGCCGATCCACTCGGTAAAACAGTTTCTTCTGCAAACCATCTAACTAGGCTTGGACTTGTTACCGCCCTCGCAGCGCCGTTTGCTACAACCGGAACACCGACCGCACCAGCCAAGGGAACTAGATTTCCAGTAGTAGCCGCCGTAGCTAAACCGCCAGAAAGTGCAGATGCTAGACCGATTTGACTTCCAACAGTAGCCGTTCCACTTGGGTTTTTGAGGAACTTTGACCCGTCGCGAATACTTGACGCCATACTCGCCAGCAGCTTCACGCGATCCTGCACACCGGGAATGCCTGTGTCTTTGAAAATTACATTCCGGGCTTCTGGAGACATCTTGCTTAAATTCGTCAAAAATGTCTCAGAGTTGAATGCTGTATCTGCGGCATTTTGTGAGCCGGGGTTTGCCTGCCCCATTCGACGTAAAACAGCGCCAGCAACTTCGCGCTTGTCTTCTTGCGGAAGTGCCGTCATTACCCGGCTTATCACCGTAGGACCCTCTCTTGATCCGCTCATTGCAGCTTGGAAGATTTTTTCAGGACTGTCTTTGCCGACAATTTTTTGAAGTTGCTCTAGCTTGCCAAGTTCTGATTTCGTGAAGTCGTTAGCTTTCTTCCATGCTTGCTCAGCCGCTGGACCCGCCGCCGTAGCTGCATCAGCAAGGTCTGTGCTGAGCGCCCCATACAAACGTTTCCATGCTGCCTGGGGAGCATCAGATACCAATGCGCCCGCTTCGATTTCTTGCCCAACAAGTGAGCGGAGTTTCTTTACCGACGCATAGGGTAATGTTCCAGTCTGTGATGACGCTTCAAGATCAGCAATAAGCGCTTTTTGAATGCTTGCGATCTTCGGATTTTGAAACAATCCTGAGACATTCTCAGCGCCTGAAATTGCTGAATTCAGTTCAGTAAGAGCCTGTTTAGCATTCCCGACTTGAATAGGTGTTTCAGATGGAATGTGCGTATCTAGCGCGTCATAAAGCTTTGTCTGCTGTGTTTTGAATGCATCGCGAAACTTGTTAACGCCGCGCTCAATGGCCTCACCCGCCATAGCGCTGCTTGGTTCAGATGAAAGCGATTGTGTGAGCTTTGTCAGGCTTTCCGACATCTTCTCATTTTGCAACCTGCCAACTGAGTTCATGCGATTCACAGCACCTGGCGTTTTTTCGAGCAACGATTCAACCGCTTGCAGTCTAGGACTTCCCGTTGCTTGCCCAAGTGTTGGAGTAACCCCGGCAGCATCATCAAACATTTTGATGTTGTCCGCCATTTGCTGACGACCGGCTTCTCCGCCGCGAACAGCTAATCTGGCCGCACCCTTGACGGCATAGGGAACAACAGTCGGCGCAAGGCCGCCCGCCAAACCTGCTGCCAATTGAGCGCCTTCAGTGCCACCCATTTCTCTGGTTAAGCCAGCCGCACCAGCGCCAGACGCAGCGCTGCCGATCTGCATTCCTGCACCTTCCGCAAGCTTCTCGCCAACTACGCCTGCAACCTTTCCCGCCGCGCCAGAAGCTAGCGCTTGGCCAGCCTTAACCATGCCGCCAGCACCAGCCATGGCAGAAGTTGCATCACCGACAACACGCTCCACAGCATTCTCTGGTTGTGGCAATCCGACCATAGTCAAAGCATCATCAAGCGCTTTTGCAGGACGCTCAAGTCTCGCGCCGTTTCCTTTACCTTTCACCGCATCGAGCGCTGCATTAACTGGTGTCGTAACCAGTGCGTCAGCCGCCATTGCCGGAAGTGCCGCTACACCATTTACGGCATGCCTGGTGAACAGTCCCAATTGACGAAGCGTTGAATCAAGCATTGACCGTTTTTCGGCCAACAGCGTTGCCCTCTTGTCCTCTGCTGCTGGTTGTGCTGTTTTCCCACTTAGGACAGATTCACCGATATCTTTCCCAAGCGTTGATGCAAAAGCCTCTCGCGCCGCTGCTGCATACGGTGATGCCATTGGCTTGGGATTTTCGGTTGATGCCATTGTTTTAGACATCAGCCGATTGGCTTCATCTGCGCCCAGCACAGATCCAAAAGCTTCGCGTGCCGCAGCCTCATATGGGCTTGCTACTGCATCACTCATTGAACGCCCCATTTCGCCATAGATGGAAGTTTGAATACTGACGGTTGTACCTTCAACCATTCACGCTCAATTTCAGCCAAATCCCCTGACTGTTGTGCATGAGGCAATGAATTTTGAAAGAACTTTGACTTAATGATGTCTCGTTGTGAGCGAGCTTCAATCAAATCAAGAATGAATTCGTTAGCCTTGGTTGTATTTCCCAGTTCAGCAAATGTTTTTGATGCACGAACGGCATCACCTTCAGTTTGAGCGCCTTTTGCAAGATTCAGCGTCAACTGGAGTTGCTTCATCGCTTGATTTTGGAAGTGCTGCGAACTTTGCGCGTAAACCTTGGCTTTTTCGGTGGCCAATCCAAGGCCTTCGAGCATTGACGCTGCTTTGGCTTTGGTTTCAGTTGTCCAACCAGTTCCACCCATGTTTTGAATGGCATCTCTGGTCGCTTTTACGCTATCAATCATGTCAACGGCGGCAGTGCCGGCTGCAACAGTCGGCTCAAGCGTGTTTTTCACAAAACTCTTGTTGATTTCGACGTAAGAGTCCTTGCTTGCAAGCTCTTTGGATGATGGCCCCGCTGCGTAGTTGCCCTTTTTTGTCTCTCCTGCCTGCGCACTTAATTGGGAGTTTCCAGATTGGCCAACTTTTTTCTCAATGGTCGCATACTCGCGACCAAGTGCATCAACATCACCCTTTAACGACTCTGCTTTTTTCGTTTCGCCAGACGTGATTGCCTGCTGAAGTTGTGCTTTCGCAGCAGTCAACTCAGAACCGACAGTTTCAAGGCGTCCACGGTCTCTCTCAAGCTGCAAGGCCGGGTCGATCTTGTTGGCAGAAGGTTGAGATTTGCGATCAAGTCCAAGAACGGCTGACTCAGGTACGTATTCTTCGCGCTGAGTTTCTGGATTAAACACCTTTATTGGTTTGGTTGCAGCCTGAACACCAGCCTGAATTCCTTGGTAAGCGCCATATGCTTCTTGCGCCCCTTTTGGCACAGATACATTTGGCGATCCCCCTTCTCCTGGTGTCACGTAGATTGACTTTCCATCAGCAGTAGTATGCACAGCGGGAACAACTCCCTCGCCTGCTTTGTTTTTGTCTATAGCAACTCCATTAATGATTTGAATATCCGGCTTTTGGCGGTCCTCAATCATCTTTGCTAGGCCCTTGCCTTCATTTGACAAAAGGTCAACACGTATCACATCAGGAGAAATTCCAGTTTTTTCTGAAAGCTTTTGGATCTTCGAGTCAAAAGTGTCTGGCTGATTTGATGATGAAGACAAATTGCCAGCTTTATCTGGATCATGTGCTCCAAGCACGGCATTGATGCGCTGTTTCTTTAAACGCTCTTCAATTGCTCCCTTTTGGTTTAGAAGTGCAAGTTCCTTGCCATAAGTCATTTCACTTCTGATTTTTTCAAGACTCATTGCATCTTGAGCTTTTTGGCGCTGCTCTTCTTCCTTGACCATGTTTTCTCCAACCCCGCCCATCGCGCCAGCAATAATTGCTCCAAATCCCATGATCAAGCTCCCATCTGTGCGCCGATAAGCCCTTTGGGGCCGGCTGGTTGTTGCGGCGTTTGCTTTGCCATTAAAGTTTTATACGGCTGCTGGCTGGCTTGCCCCGCTTGCGCTTTCGCCGACTGGATCTTCTCGGGCGTGATACCGAGAATCTGCATCAAACTGTTCATCAGTTCCTTTGTTGCAGCGGCCAGGGTATTCGCGTCAACATGGAGATACTTTGACCTTTCGGCAAAATCAAGCCCTTCGCACAACAGGACTACGGACGCGGGAATAAATGCCTGCATAGGGATGGTTCCTTTTCCTTCTCGAAAAAGAATTGCCATCAATTTCGCAACACCCTCCCCAACATTGACCGCTGGTTCATTCTGTTCGCTCATTTGAGAAAGCGTCATGTCGTGAGTCTGTTCGCTATACATGACTCGCAAACCAGCCGCAACAACCCGATCAAAAGTATTTCTGAATTTTTCAGGAACTTTGGACGCTGTTGCAGCTTCAGTCTTTTGCAGAAGTGGATTCGTGGTTTTTCCAAGCATGATCAAGCCTTGAAGTTGTATGTCGGTACGCTGTTGCCCCAATTCATTTGCTGCTGAATCAGGCCAAGTTTGTCTTTGCCAAGTTGGTAATTTCGGTCAGCTTCATATGCTTTTGCTGCGCCACTGAGCGCCCCACCGATGTTTCCAGGTTTGCTCATAGTTTCAGCAGCCCATGTCCCAAATTTTCCAAAGAAGTTTTCCGAACTTATCTTTGGAGTGCCGCCCCAATTCCGCAAATCAGCGCTCACATTGAATTGGTCATTTGGTGTCACAACCCCATTGCTCATTGGGTTAGAAACCCCTGAATCAGCGGCTGTCTGTACTGCGCTGTTGTCCGTCAGTGGGTTGGCAACTTGCTGTGTCGGCTGACCGAGTGCAGATGGATTGTTGGCAATGGTCGATTGCCCAATCGGTTGCGCCTGGTTGATTGCCTGCTGATCCAGTTGGCCAGACAGTTGATTTGCCCCGGCTTGTGCGGTCGCCGCGTCAGTCACCCCTGTGGCCATTGCGTTTGCGCCTTGGTCAAGTGATGCGGTCAGAGCATCAGCCCCGGCTTGTGATGCCGCTTCATCAAGTACGGTTGTCGATGCTGCATCAGCGGCCGCACCAGATAGCGCGCCTTCAGCCAAACCACCAAGACCGCCGACCATTGCCATCGTGCCGCCGATCTTCATCAAGTCTTTGCTGCCAGTGACAGCGCCTACGATTGACATCGCCGTACCTACTTCCGCCACTGCGGTTAAGACGGTAGCGGCTGTGACTGCCGCTTCTCCTGCGACAAGCGCAACAACTGCAAGTTCTGCCATGATGTTCCTTAAAGTGATTTGGTGACAATGACTTCATCGTCTACGTACCCAAGCGGATACAGCAGTGGCCTGAAGTCTTTTTTGATCTTGATGTTGAAGCTGATTCTGTCAGCCAGTGGCTTAAGTTCGGCTTCAATGAACCGGATAAACCGCTTGAATGCAAAACCGTTGCGGTATTCCGGCTTGAAGTACAGCAAATCACAGATTGCGTTTACCTGTGTTTCGTGGTGAATGTCTGCATCGATAAAAAAGCAGGCATACCCGGCAAAGTCTTTTTCGCTTCGTGCTGTGAAGCAGATAAGGTGTCCAGATTGCTCTAGCGCAGCGTACCTATCCCACCTTGGCGATAGCGGTCTAGCTACAGTTGAAACTTCTGCTTTGTGCTGGTCTGCCAGCAAAAGAATGTCATCCAGGAAGTCGTAAATCAACTCCCGTTTGAAATCCATCAGGGCTGAAGCCAGTCTGCGTTATTGGATGGCGCTGGTGGAGCAGCTTGCTCCTGTACCCATGATTGCCTTGCCTCATCCCATACATACCCTGGACCGGGCGGATTCGTTCTGTCGCGCAACGCTTCAGCGCTGGGCGGTGGAATGTAGTATGGGTTGGCACCAACATCAACGCCAAGAATTGACGAAAGATTGAGCTTGCTTGTCGCGCTCAACACCTTGATTTGCGCCTGCAGGTTTGCCCATACCTGTGCGCTTGCGGCCTGCTTGGTCGCTGCGTCCATGGTTGTTGACATGGTGATGTTGTTCAGTGCTGACGTTGCGTTACTGAACAAGCTCGACGCTTGCGAATTTGTGTTCAAAAGCACCTGATTTTCATTATGCAGGGTTTGCAGATTTGTCCGGGTTGCAACATCCAGAGTAGACAACTGCTTTTGAGTGTCGTCGTTCATCTTTGCGATGCTGGTTTGCGTGTTGGCAGACAGGTTAGATTGCCCCGCCTGGTTCGCGTACTGCGCATTGGCTAGATTGACCTGATTCTGCGCATCAGCGTTGTAGCTCGCAGACTTGGCGTAGGTCGATGCATCGGCTGTAGCGATGGGTATCGCGGCCCGGTAAGCAGCATCATCGCCTGCTGTGATCGCCATGCTTGAGTTTGCAAGGCCACGGCTGTTCATCTGCTCCAGTGCACCAGTCCGTGCCTGCTGCATGATCGGGCTGTTGGGGTTGATGATGTCCTTGATCTGGCCTTGAACTGTCTGCGGTGCGGTCACGTTCCATTGTGTCGGTGTAGCCACTTGCGCAGCTTGCATCTGTCCGCCAATGATCCCGTTTGAATTTGTTGAGCTACCACCAAACGACGCCCCACCGACACCAGATTGATTGCGCGTTACTGATTCATTGCCGTTTCCTAGTGAGGCAAGAATCCCCCTGCTTGCTTTTTCGTACTGGTCGGCAGACATACCGCCAAAGTCGGAAGGGTTGAAGACATATTCATCTGCTTTTTTAGGCGCATCGACACCTGTAACAGGGGTACCGCCCCAAGCTGCTGTTGTCATGTGTTTTCCTTATGGGATTGAGTCGGCCAAGACAAATAACTCATTAACGTATTCGTCTGACCATTTGAATGCGCTTGCAAGCACTGCGACAAGTGGAGCACTGCGGTTCACAAAAGGCTCCTTGCTCCACTGAATTCTTGCTTCATCTCCAGCAGTGCCTGGCATTTCCTGAATTGCCGCATCAACTGCTTTGAGTACGCCTTTTCTGGACATGGCAATTTGAGCCTTTGCCATCGTCACGCGAGTGGGGATAGGTTTTTCTGCTTGATCAAATGGCGTGAATACGCCATCGGCATACGCTTGGCCAATCAATGAAACATCAAATGTCTCAAGTTGGATGCATTCTTTACCATCCAAAGCGCCATTGTTTTGTGTGATGCTTGTCACGATTCCATTGGTGATATGAGCGTGAAACATCAATAAAACTCCTGAATTTCCCAAGAAACTGTTGCTGAACTTGAATCGCCGTTTGTGATTGACAAAGTTCCGGGAGCGGTCAGCGCCATGTAATTCAATGTCCCACCATAGCTATATCCGCCAAGGCAATTGCACACTGTTTTAGCTGGGTTCACTTTTGATATGGCTACCGCTAAAGTCTGCGTTACCCCTACAGTAGTAACGCCTCGCTGGATTGATTTCGTTTTGTCACCGCCACCGGTTGTATTTGGCAGTCCTGCATTAAAAAGTCCCATTCCGACTCCTTAGTACAAAGCGACTTTGGCGCTGACCGAAACAAAATAAGCGCCGGCAGTCACTGCAACAGGCAAGGCCGCGGCGATGATCGAATTCGGCCCCAACTTGTTTTCAGTCTGAACAGCAGTCGCATCCATCGAGTTGCCCAAAAGCTTTATGTTCGGGATTGCGTTCGTATTGCCTGCGTTGATTGGTACGGCAGCACGGAAAGCCTGCTTCATTCTGCACAGTCGAGTGCCTGCTGCAAGGGTCAGAGCCGCGATTGGCGTGCCGTTCAGCCCAAGTCCGAGAGCGCCAACGCTTGTGACAATACCCACAATGCCATCAACACCAGCATTCGGAGCCGTGCCGATTGGTGAAAATGCCATCACCAAATCACCCACAAGCCAGCCGTCAGCAATGAAACTGCCCGAGCTTCGAGGGATGCTGCTTGTCGTGGTTGTTACCGCCCCTGTGTCTGCGCCAACGGTCGTAGTGACTTCACCCTCCCAAATAACAATATCTCGGGCGGTTGTGTCGGTGCTAGTCGCGGTCATGTCAATAACCGTGCCGCCGCCGTAAAACTGTGGTGAGGTAGATGTTTCTATTGCCGGATGCAACTGATCGACAACGATCTTTGCGGCTGTGCCGTTGGCATTAATGAATGTGGCCGCTGGCATTGGCTTAAAGCCAGCGGGTGCTGCTGCGTAAACAAGTGTAGTCATAGGTTAGTTCCCGAGATAATTAAAAAGTGCTGCCGCTGAATAGGCGCTCATTCCCCATTTAGGGATAGTTCCATCGTTGGTAATTTCCTGGCCCTTGTTCACAGAACCTGAAACAGGCAATGCTGCACTCATCGCAAGCGAATCGGCATATGTCTTGTTGACAGCATCACCACCTACGACTGGCGTTTTCACTCGTACCGTCGCAGCGGTCATGTCGTGGGTGCCTGAGTAGGTATCACCTCTCTTGTCGGTAGCGTTGTCAAATCCAGCCTGCACCAGATCAAATTCAGTTCTGACACTTGAACTGATACCGCGAGACTGCGCAGCAGGTACGCCGCTCGTATGGTTGTAAAGGGGATTGGTCATCAGCGGTCAAGCCTTCGCGGTGTATAGATTAGATTCACGCCCTGAACTGTGTGCGGCTTGTCCTGAGCGCGGTTGCTGTAGAACAGGAAAGAAATGTTTTTCTCTGTGCCATCCAGCGAAATATTCACGTTGCTGACGTACTGAGAATCCCATGTGAACTGATCCCATGTGAACTGATCCCAATAGCCGCCACTGGATATTTGATTGCTTGTGACTTGAACCGGAGCCAATACGTCAGACGTACCGTACCCAATGTCATATCCAACGCTGCAGCTTGAGAAGCCTTCCGCGCTTACCTCAAACACAGCACGCCGATACCGCTTGCGCACAAGTGGCGATTTTGAGTGGTTGAATACAGGACGAATCCAGGCCTCAATTGTTTGACCGTCAAAGCTGGTGCCTACGTTGTCACGGTAGACATAACCATCATCAGATCCAAAATACGTTACCTCGGTGCCACTTGAAAGCGTATCGGTTGTGATGCAACGAACCGCGATACCGTAGTTCAGCGGCATGATTCCGCTTACCTTGTCGCCCGTCAATCCAACAGCCAAACCAGTGCCATCACTGAAATACAGCCTGTACTGGTTCTTGCCTTTGAGTGAAACACTCGAAACCTCAAGACCGAACTTCCGGGTGATCAGAGGCTGAATCATGTGAGAGACAGACGCATAGGCGAAGTCCCCATAATTCTGTGTAGTCAGCAGCGATTGAATACCACGGGCTGTCAATCCGTAGGTGTTGTTAGACACTGACTGCATGGTGTATGCCGAATAGCCAATGTCAAAAATTGACGGAACCAAATTGAATGAAGATGACCCCGATCCGTACAGAATGAACGTCTGATCTTTGGTGAAGATTGCCAGTGCAGCGCCTGTGCCGTTGCCGCTTTGCGTCAGGAAACCAGTCACCTCGCTGCCCGTGCTGATTTCAGACGCACCAAGAACGGCGGTCCATGCGTATGGGTTCCCAATTCCTGACAGTTGGACACTGCCAAGGAACGACAAAATCAGGTAGTTGCGATGCTCAATGACATGGCTCGGGGTATCCGTAGTCATCCCGGTTCGTATTGGGATGTAGTTTGTCCCGTCGAACTCGAAAGCCAGATTCACACCATCTGCGCCATACACCTTCTTGGTCGCGGTTGACCCGGTGAAGTTGGCATTGATGCATTCCACCCGGCCACCAGGCAGGCGGGTAATCGCAGTGGCAAGTGAGGATGATGTTGCGCAAGATGTGCCAGACACCTTAATGGCTTCACCGCTTTGCCAAGTGCCTGACAAAACAGTGATGATCAGCGTGCCTACAGCAGATGATCCCCATGATCCAGTGCGAATGAGAACAGCTACAACCGATGCGGTCGCTCCACTTGTCCCGCCAGTGATCAGGTTACCTGCAGAAATAGCATTGGTCCCCGCCGTGAACTGGATTTCAGTCCCGAAAGTCACCAACTCCCACCCGCTCGATGTGGCGCGGTACATGGCTCCAGCGGTTCCGGCTGCGTTGTCTCTGAAAGCGTACAAAACATCATTGAAGACGTGAACGCCTCTGATCCTTCCGCTTCCTGGCACTTTCAGGATGTTCTGACGTTGATCATTAGCCGCCAGCAGCGCGTAGTCAGCATCATCAGAGGGTGCGCTTGCACCGTTTTGATAAGCAGTCGTTGTGGCTGTGGCAACGGCAATTGCCGATACCGTCAGGGATTCACCGACGATGAAGGTTCCAGACACGCCACCCAGCACAAGCGTTGACGAGAACACACCAAGCACCCGGCCAGTCGCTGCGCTGGTAGCTCCAACAATCGAAGCACCGACTGAAATGGTCGTGCTGATGGTTGCAGTCATTACCCAGTAGTCAGCATCTGTAGGTGCATCTTGTCCGTCGTAACGCTCAAACCCATTGATGCGTCTATACCCGCCTGAAATCTCAGGCTCATAGTTCTGGGCGTCAAACACCTTACCTGGGCCAATGGATATAGCCGGTGTGACAATATCCAATCCACCGGCAAGCGGGAAATACTCTGGCTTGACTTGTGGGAACTTCAAACCAATGCTCCAGCTATTTGAACTTGATTAAGTTCGTGCATGCTGATTCGCGCCATCATTCGCTTGAATTCCGTTTCGCCCTCTTGGAATACCTCGGGCGCAGCTTCTGACATTCCGTAGAACATCATTGCCCTATAGACAATTGCTTGATGGAACTGCGACGGAAGATTTGGAGTGTCTGCGTCGGCAGACAACTCTGCGGCCACCTTGTAGTAGTCGCCAATGATGGTATATCCACTGATAGGAACCGGACCTAAGCAAATGGAAAAGTCAGGTGAGTAACTGAAGTTGATGGGCCTGGAATACGCATAGCGAAACCCGCCGAATTGGTAAGTGTCGCGCCATTCATCATATGGCTCGTAATCCATGAATATTTCAGAAGCCGTACCCGCATCGGTAACGTAGTTCCTGAACGTGTCAATCTTCCAATTGCCAAACCCGGTAAACGTGCTATCCATTGCCAGTATTTCGACAAGGCTGTACGTTGGCTTGGCTTGGGTAGTCTGAAACGTGACCGATCCACGCATCCAGCGCCAGTCAGGGCGTGCAAGTTGAATGTCAGTCCATGCCTCATTGATCCAGTCACTAAGCCTCGCAACCTCTTCGGCTGGACTGTTTTGCAATGTGGCTGGCATAGCGCCAGACACGCGGCATTTCCGCTTTAGCCGCTGAACCAATTGGAGGTAGTTCATCAGTGTGCGCGGGACATGATCCGGCGAAGCCACTCAACGCCAAGCGGGTTTCGGTCTTCGACAACGCTGAATGCAGTGTTCGCGCTTGTCATGCGGCGAATGCGGTTATGTGGATGCTCATCCATCGTTGAACCTGTTTCGGTGCTGATGGCGTCAGTCTTGGACATGGAAAGCGTTTCCACGTACTTGCGCTTTGTTGTGACTGGGATGTTGATTGGCAGGCAGTTGAATTCGTGCCATTGGCCATTGACAAAGACTTCAGCGCCCTTGCCATTCACCCAGCAATCGACCACCAAAGGTGGATTCTTTTCGCGGGATGGGTAAATCAAGATAGTGACAGGCTCTTCAAGGAAGGCCAATTGCTTCACTGTGCCGCTTACCAACTCATCAGCGGATGCATGAACAATGGTCTGCTCGCGCTGGATTTGACCTGACTCAGGCATATCAATGTCGGCCTTTTGGTCAATTGGGAAGTCTGCGCTGATGGTTTCTTTGCGAGCGCGGCGAACAGGGACGTTCAATGCATCTGTCATAGGTTTGCTTTCTGAAAGAAAAAAGCCCTCCGAAGAGGGCCAGGAAAATAGAAAGGGCCGAAGCCCTATCTATCAGGACACTTGTGGACGATCCGGCAACGTCATCACATCAACAAAGGTGTGAGTAACGCCGGTAGGAGGGCCAGCCAAGTTGCTTGAGCCAAAGGTCCAGGCAGATCCAGTGCTACCCACCTTGGTGATCAGGTAAGCAAATGGGGCCACGGTATCGGGAACCGCTGGGAATTGCGGTGCCAGCACGAAGCTGCCGGAAGAGTCCAGGGCTTGCTGTGCGCCTTGAGACACCTTGAGAGCGCCAGACGAGTCGTAGCCCAACACGAATGCGCAACCGTAGCCAACAGCAACAGCCACAAAAGCCGCAGCAGTTGTAGCGTCAGTGGTTGGTGTTGCTGCATTCGAGGCTGCAGCCTTGGTGTAGGCTTTGCCTTTGATTGCAAACAACACGGTATTTGCCGTGGTCAGCGTGGTAGTTGTACCGGCAGCAGCACCTGCTTTAGTGGTAGTGAGGGTCAACGGGATTTGAGAAAGTGCGTCCATTTTCGGGACTCCTTAATAAGCGAGAAGGGTTGGATCAAAAGCGCCGACAGGACTCACGTACACAGTGGTAGCGGTATCCAGGGCTGTAGTGCCGCCAGTAAAGGCAGAAGCGTAGGTGATGATGAGATAACCCACCAATGCCTTTTGGCGTTGATTGCCGAAGTCTGGAAACTTCACTGCTGCAAGGCTTGCGCCCTCAGTTCCGGCCACCGCAGTAACGGTAGATGCCGAGTCAATGAAGAAACAGACTACGTTGTATTTGCCAGCGCCAATGTTGATGCCAGTCAGTGCAGGCATGTCAGTGGCAGAAGCGATAGTGACGGGAACGCCACCAGCTACACCCTGAAATACTTCCCCGGTTTTGGCAAGAACACCGCCACCAGCCTTGATGACAAGATCAGCGGAAGCGGTAGCTTGTGACGAAAAGCGATCTGCCAAGGCCGATAAGACCGGGCGTAACGCTTCTTTGTCCATTGGATTGCGCAGTGTGGCAATTTGTTGTGCAACGGTACTTTGCATGTCTTTTCCTTATTAGCCCCCGAAGGGGCTATTGGTTTAGGCAGGCAGGTTCTTGCGGCCAACGTAAGCAGCCGCAAGCCACCCGTTGTTCTCAATCATCACGGCCTTCCACCAAATGGTCCCCGCATAGCCGCGCTGACCGTGTGGGTCAGATTTGGACTTCTGCGAAGGTGGCAAGAATGTGGGGTCAAGAGCGCTCAAGCCGCGAACGGCTATTTGCGAGAATGCGTTTTCACCCACCACGATGAACGGGTACACATCCAAGCTGGTGCCGGTTGTGGTGTGAAGGTTCGTCGAGCCGATGGCCGCGCCGCCGTTCTGGATGCTTGGCAGATCAGGCGAAGTGATGAAGCGGAAGCGCTCAACCTTGCCGACTTCGTTAGGCATCGGCGTACCAGAAGCGTACTTCTCGGTTGGCGTGAAGCCTGGCAGATCACGAATATCGGGTTCCAGGTCAGTATGGCAATAGACCAGATAACCAGCAGCCACTGGGTCAGTGGAATACTTGTTTGAAGCACTGAGAATTGAGGTGACAGGCTTGGCGTGATTGGCCTGCAAGTTCTGCACGATCTTGCGGATCAGACCCAGCGACAAACCGCCGTTCACGGTTGCCAAGGAAGTGCCAGTGCCACCGTAGTACACGTTGGTACAGGCTTTCAAAGCGCCGTAAACGATCAACTCGTTAACAAACGTCACGCGCTCGCCAACTTGCTTGACCATTTCGCCTGGAATGTCATCTTCGTACAGGTTGTACGTCTTGTCGGTGAATCCGTACAAGCATGAATACTGCTGCATGACAACAGACGTGTCTTGTGGAACGATGCTGTCAGGAGTAGACGTAATGCCTTCTTGCACCAGATGAGCTTGAACAATCGCGTTGCCACGGTCGCCGTTGCCGTTCTGGAAGAAGCGGTTGATGGTGTTGGAATCGGTCGCAGTCGCGCCATAAGGCAGGAAGCGACGGCCAACATAGGTATCCGAAGAGTTCTTTGGCATCTCGACCTGACGGCCTGTTTTGCTCAGAACTTCTTGCGGGACTGCGTGAGCCAGAATCTGGCCCTTGAACTTGTTAATACGCCCAGGGGTAAGGGCGAAAGTATGCATCGTCATGATGTCTGTCTTTCAATGGAAATGGTTAACGTCTGCCAGAGTTAAATCCGGCGTCGAATTCGTCTTCCTCGGAAGTAACAGAGGGCTTGGCCCCTGCCGACTTCGGGTTGACGGCTGCTGCTAGTTGTCTTTGCCTTGCGGAAATGGGTTCTGGTGCAGGTTCTTTGGCGGCAGGTTGGTTTTTGGCGCTGGCGTAAATGCGAAGCATCCTTGCCGCATCGCGCACTGAGCTCGATTCGGATAGGGCTTTCACATCGTCCGCTTGCTTGCCAAGCCACTCCTGAAACTGAGGTGTCGCTACTTCAGCCTTCCAATCGCCATCTACGACTTCATCAAGTCGGGAGTCGATCAGGTCAGCCTGAACTTTGCTCACTCGCTCCGTCACGATTCGCTCAATGTCGGGCGAATCACCTGTTCCCTTTAGCTTTCCTGCTACCTTTTGAAGAGCCTTCAGAGTCAGGTCTGCGATTTCTGGAAACTCGTCCCGTAAATCGCTTACATCGTCTTCAGTGACCTCGACTGGGTGCCCCGATCTGGTCTGCTCTTGAAGCCTTTCGATTACCTGCTTCATCCCGCCCAACTGGCCGAAGGCTTTGTCAAACTTCTGCGAGGCTTGCGCCTGCATTTCTTGCCATTGCTGTTCGGTTATCTGCGCGTACTGGACTGGCTCTGGTTTTTCTTCTGGTGTCTCTGGCACGACTTCAGGCGTTTCCGTCTGGGTGCCGTTGAAACCATCATCAAAACCGGATTCATCCACCACTTCCGCAGTGTTTTCTTGGGTTGTATTCAGGTCTTCGTTTTCTCCTGGCATGCAGGTTTCTCCACAAAACAAAATGCCCACTCAAAGAGCAGGCATAAAAAAACCACCTTTCGGTGGCTCAACTTGCAACAGGCGTTTGTGCGTCTGCTGCGTCCTGGTGCCGTCACAAGGGCGGCGGGTAATCAGTCCTCAACTCTCCTTGGCTCTTGGCCTAGAGTGAGGATGTATTTCAATTCAGCGATCTGGCCACGAAGCAATGCGGTAGGTATTTCGCCCTTGTCGCCATCGTTGCTCTTGCGTAGCATGTCTAGTCGCTGATTCAGATGTTGCTCAATCTGCATCCACAAAGGGGAGCGTCGATCAGCAGCGGAAAGCTCAAACTTTGTCATTCAGCAAACGCCATTCCAGGCGCAGCGCGGCCAACTGGCTCGACCGCTGGCTTAGTTATTTGAGGCGTGTTGTGCTTGTGAGCGTCCAGATTCATAGCAGCAAACGTCAATTCCTTTTGCGTGTTCAAAGCCATTGCATTTTTGGCAAGATCGGCCTTTACTTTTTCCAGCGTCAGTTTGTTGGTGTTGGCGTACTCCAACTGCGCAAGTGCAATCTTGGCTTCGAGTTCTGCCATCCGCGCTGCATGGTTGTTTTGATCTCTGTTCGCCAGTGAATTGGTGTAGGCTAAATCTCGGTCTGTATCTGCCTTGACCTTCTCAACCGTAACGCCTGCCATGATGTTTGCAGCCTGCAGCCTTGCCTGCGCGTTGATGGTTGCAGCTTGCACCTGTGGAGATTGCTGCTGTGACTGAGCCATCTTGGCCTTCTCTTCGTCTGTGAACTTGAGTTCTCTAGGATCGAAGCGTTTGGCCTTGAGCGTCTTTTCCATCCACTTCTCAGGATTGATGCCAAAAGCAGGATTGATGACAATCCCCGCCATCTGCATCAGCGTCTGCTCTTGAATCGCAGCTTCGACAAAAGTGCTTGAGCCAGTGCAGTTGATGTAAAAGTCGCCCTTCTCTTCGTCTGGCACATCTGGATCAGCAAGCAGCCAATCGTATGAATCCTCTACAACCGGTGTTGTGATGTGTTCGTCAACAGCAGATCCAATTGAGCGAAGCAAAGTGTTCGCATTGGTGTTCTGCAACTGAGCTTGTCCAAAGGTTTGTGGGGTCTGCTCTCCGTCATGCCCTTGGGTAATCAGTGGAATGTTGGTCGATTCCTCGGCCATCTTCATCCCGAAGTCAATGATCGGCATCAATTGCGCGGTGATATTCGGTATCTCAATCGCAGCAAAAGCCTTGCGCACATCGTCAATGGTTGTGCCTGGCTGCAAGTACCAAAGCTTGTTTGGCGTGATCATGTTGCTGCCATTGGCTGCAATGATGGCCAGCGGGTCCATCACAATCTGCACGCCAGCAGAAACGCCAGCGTTATTGAACAATGCCCTTGCCGAGTTGTTCACAATCTTCTGAGGTGTAGCACCCTGTTCAGCCACACCAACACCAACCCAGCTACCAGATCGCGGGGACCAGGGCAAAGCGTTGTATCCGAAGTTGCCACCTTCCAGCGGGTTCAATGTTGCCCGAATCACAGAGTCGTTAACGATGGTGACTACCGCTGAAATGTCGGTAACTTCATTCGGCAATTCCTCTTCCGCAACGGAATTGAGCAACGACAAGTCATCTCGGGATATTGTCCCTGTGAAGTACCAAATGTTGTAGTTTTCCTTCTTGGCCTTCTGGTTCGGTCTTCCGTCTGTTTCCTTGTGACCTTCTGGGCCTTGCTCCAATACCTTGTCAATCTGGCTAGACAGGTAAACAGGATTCCCGAGTGGGTCCTTCTCCTGCTTGAGCGCTTTCAGCGTTGCCGGTGAAATCGTGTCTTTCTCGAAAAAGTAATCACCTGTTTTGATGTCTTCACCGCATGCGGCATGCGGGTAGCAGTTCCAAGGATCGATACGCTTGTAGCCTGGAACAACCTTTGCAACCTTGTCAACCTTGACTATGATCTTGTTGCCATCGGTCTTCTGCGTAATGGCCCTGCGCTTCTTGACAACCGGATATGGCCCCTTTAGAACACCTACGCCCAACTTTGCCGCGTCATGGATAACCTTACGCATCTCGCGTGTGTAGTGCCCTTCGACCATCCAGTCATAAACACGCTTTTCAGCTTTCTTCGCAGCATCATCTGCGGCATTGGATGCCTGGATAGATGGGTCAACTGCTGGCGGCTGTCCTGGCATTGCTTGCGCAACCGGAGTAAGAGGCGACACCAGATCAGGGACTGGCGTACCTTTGAATGAGAAAGCCTTGCCGTCAACAGGCAGCACAATCTCTGAAACTTTTGCTGCGCCCATGTCAACATAACGCGCAGTCAGGCGAATGAATACGTTTGATCGGCCATCACCGCTGCCTTTAGATACTTCGGCAATGACTGGCGCTTGCATGGCCATCGGCTTTGCCCACTTAGCCTTGGCAAACTCTGCCCGGTTCATGTCATCAATGCACAGATAGGCTTCTTCGGCCTGAATCCAAATCTGCTCAATGCCATTTTCTTTTCGTGCTGCTACAGCCTCATCGCGCTTTTTGGCAATGGCTTGGCCAATTGCTGCAAGCATTTCATCGCGCTGTTCAGCCGCATCGTTGTACTCCTGATCGCTCTGGAGTTCGTCGGGCAAATCTGGATCAATCATTCATCTTTTCCGGTAATCTTTTTGATTGCAGCAGCCAGCCGCAATAGAAGCAGATCAATCTGGTCGCTGTACGCACAAGCGCACATCCATAACGCATAAACAGTGACCGCGCCCATGAGCATGACGGGTCCGTAGCAAGTCATTCTGGCGGCGCTTGCTCGTAAACGATGGCTGCGCAAAATGCCTGGCAATCCGCGAGGGTTGGGCAAGGTAGGTCAGGCCAGCGGGTGGCGTAGTGTGCCGACACAGCGGCATGCAGTGCTTCGGGGTGCAGCATCATGTACTCTGCCTGGGCCTTGAAATGTGGCTCGCATGGTGTTGTGCAACTGATCGTCAGACCGTCTTCGCTTGGGGTAAAGCTGTGTTCACCACCCGTGTCAGGGTCAAGTGCGCGTCCAATTGCCGCTGCAATGTCTGCGCGGTTTGCAGGCAACGTGATGGTCAGGGTTTCGCTGTAGCTCATATCGAGACTCCCGACAGTTGGCCTACCCAGCGCTCTAAGGTGAGGAGGTCGCTGTCTGTTACCGAGCCCTTGATGGTGATTACTGGGGAGATTAAGCCTTGGAAATTTCCAGATGACCCGTTAAGACTTCCCATGGAATAACTGTTTAACGTCGTTGTGCCAAGCACAGTGTTATTTGTCGCGCCAGATTGAACACCATTAACGCGAAGCCTTTTTGCATTTCCAATTTTTACAGCAGCTGCAACTATGTTTGAGCCCAAACAAGAAGCTGAACCAGAGAGCAAAGTGTTTGCCGCTGCGTCATCAATCCAAACCGCACCAGGAAAACCAGAACCATCAACACGCAATGATCCGCACTGAGCAGCAGTACCTGAATTCCCTTGAGAGAATACGTACTTACTTAAAGCCGCTGCATTGAACCCCGCAATCACCGCATGGTCGTCACTCATTTGAAACAGAGGTGCGCTCAAGCTGAGACTGTCATTGCTCCCGTCGAATTGCCAGGAGTATTTGCCGCTGTTCAGGCGCAAAATAGGCTTGTTGGCTGTCGTGGCTTGGGTGGCGTGGATGCCGGGGATTTCGCGGACGCTGATGTTGTTGTAAGCGCCTGTGCCGTCCGGTGTATTTGTATTCAGCAGACTAATAAATACACTTCCTGACGTCGCCTTAAAAGCACAGGTTATAGGGACAGCGACACTTGTTGCAGCTTGGTCGATGTATTCATAGCCGAATGCGGTTGACCCTACTCTTATGTTAGCAGCAGCGGCTGTGCCCTTCGTCAGACGTGCAGAGACCAAGTACGTTTTACCCGAAGTTACTGCGACCGTTTGCGCGGCTACACCATATGTCGTTCCTGTATTCGTGACAACCAAAGAACCAGCCGATACCGACAAAGATGCAGGCGCACCGCTGAGTGCGGTAGGCGTCCATCCTGCCGTTGTTACTAAATTTGTCCCATTCGTAACAAGCTCACTCCCCATAGTCATAGCCTGCAAAGCATCAAGCGACAAGCCCACCGGGTTGTCCACGCTCGCAGCCGTAACGCCTGCGCTGTCGAGATAGTTGCCTGCTGTTAGGCCGCTGACTGTGCCAACACCGGGGAGGTAGACGTGCGCGTCTGTGCCGTATTTGCGCAGGATGCCGATGGCTCTTGTAACCAGTCCCAATCTATGGACTGACCCCATCCGAGAAAGGTGTGTCCCGAACATCAGGTATTGGTGATCACAGCAATCTTTTGATTTGGCGCAACCTTGAAATACTCAGGGCTGTCCGCTGCAATGCGCAGCATGGATGTTGTGGCAGTTGGATTTGTCCCAACGCTGACAGAACAAACCGCGTCAGAAATGAGGCGAATGATCGCTGTTCGTGCGCCAAACGCACTAGATTGCCCAGATGTCCCGCTAATTGTTACCGTCTGCTCTGCCTCTGGAGGCATACAGACAGCTTGAGGAATGTTTCCATCCATGTCAGGCAAGACGCCTCGGAATTCGCTTACATAAAGAGTAGCCATAGTTTCCTATCCCAGCACCCCGGTGCTGCTGTCGTAAATCGTGTATTGAGATTGGCCGATAGTTCTTGTGGGAACTGGCCGTGTCTTTGCGTGACGAATCATCATCAGCGCGTACCTTGTCGCACTTAGCAAGTCATCGTTTTCCTTCACGATCTTGCCGTCCTTACGGTGATAAAGCCTGAACTCTTCCCACCAATCAGCCAAATGCGCGGCCACCTTGAATCGGCCTGTCTGCATTCGGTCTAGCATGTCCATCAGTCCGGCCTCGACACCGTTCCCGCCTGTGCCTTCTTTTTCGCCGGGTAGCGGTGGGTGTGTTGCCTTATCGGGCAGCATCTTCAATCCTTGCTTTCTGTACTGGTCAGCCAACGCTTGTCCAGATCCTTTGTCATGCTGTAAGCCATCGTGCGGCCAAGCCACAGGAATCCAATCTCCCTTTGCTTTTATGGTCGCAGCATGAATCACCGGGGTTGCTTCCTTGACCCGGTAAGCGTCATACAAATGCACCGTGTCCGTGTCGCGGTCCCAGGCTATCCAAGCTGCCGCTGTCGGGTGATCCCATCCGAAGTCAATCCCGCAAATCCGTGACCAGTGCGGCGGTATCTGCGTTGCATGCTCCCGGATAACCTCTTCAGCTACCGGGAAGATTCGACCAGATCCAAGAGTAGGGATGCCTTTTGACCGTGCTTCTCGCTCATGCGCTGGGTAACTGGCGATGATTGCCGCCCGTTGCTCTGGCGTGTAGTGTTCCGCATCATTGATGGTCATCGTGACCACCTTTGTGCCTGGCGTCTTCTCGGTTAGGAATCGTCTAACAACTTCTGACATGCCGAGCAATGGTGTAAATGTGATCCACACAACTCCTTGCGTTGCGTTTGTCCGGGTCAATCCTTCGGTGTAAATATCCAGTGGTGGCTCTTCATCGAACCACACGAAATTTAAGGTATCGCCTTGCCAGCGCTCGCGCCCCTGGTCATAGGTCTTGAACATCAATCGGCTGATGCCGCCCGTTTTGTGCCTGACAGTGATTGAGTCAACCGAATCAGGAACACCACCAGTAGCTCGCTTGACTTCAAGCAGGCAAGACTTCGGGATTGCACCAGTGCCCCATTCTCCAGGCCTGCCAAGCAATAAACGCTGAACTGTGTCCCGTGTTCCCTGGTTTGTGACTGAAGCGGCCCATCCAGCAGTAGGCGCATCGAATCTCACACCATCCCACCAGTCAGGATACAACCCGGTCAAGTGCATGGCGGCTTCGAACGACCCGCTGTAGGTCTTGCCAAGCTGATTACCAGCGATCAGCAGGCGCTCTCTTACACCTTCATCCGCGCCAGCATCGTGAAATTCTCTTTGTTTGGCGTAAGGCTTGTAGTCGGCAAGCTTGTTGCTGTCTAACTCTGCCTTCACTGTCAACATCAACGCCGCACGCTCATCTTCAGTGAGAGCGTCAATCCAACTTAAATCAGGACTTCCCACGCAACTTAGCCAAGTGCGCCATAACGTCTTTCAAACTGTCCCGGCTGATGCCTTCGAGAGGGTTGCGCTGCTTGTTGTCTTCACCGAACAAGCCCAAATGCTTCATTGCTTGGTCCCGCGCAGTGTTCTTATCGAGCCACTTCACCTTCTTGGTGTGCCCAATCACTACGCCCTCATTGCGAATCTCGGAGACTTCAAGCCCAGAGATTGCCGCTGCGGTGTCGTCGTCCAGGTCTTGAATCGGCTTCAAGTTGCCGTGTTCGTCATACAGTTTGCGCGGGTCAAAGTAAACCGCCTGCGCCAAACTCTTGATGACTGCTTCAGATGTGAGCTCGTATGAAGACGCTAAAGATTGTCGTCTTTCCTGAAGTTTCAGGACAATTTCAGGATGTTTCAGGAGATCATGCCCTTGCGATCCAGCAGTCTTTGCACTGAACCCGGCTGACAGAGCGGCTTTCGTGGCGTTCCCGCCATTGGCAATGTAAGCCTCGACAAACAGCTTCCTTCTATCTGCTGCGCTTTGCTTTCCGCTACCTGCCTTTGTTGTTTGTGCAGGCTTCTTTCTCTTCGCAGCAGTAGCCAATCAATGCCCCCGCACAGTCTGAATGAACTTCGGCACGGGCAACTTAACCATCGACTTTGGCGGCGTGTGATTCACTGCCTCGCCCAGTTTGTTCATGTCAGGTGCTGGCGCGTTCACGCTATCCAGATAGTTGATAACAATGTTTGCTTGGCGGTGCGCGTGACTTGTGATGTCAAACGGGCCATCGAGCTTGACGGTAATGTTTACCAGGCCGTCAACATCATCAAATTCAATGGTCGCTTTTGCCATTACTGCGTCACCTTACCGGTGAAGCCTGCGTCGAACTGGCTTTCAGCGGTTGCCTTTCCGTCTTGCTTATAGATGGCTAGGGCTTGGGTCAATGCGTCTTTCACATCTGCGGCAGGTTTCAGACCGGCGTACTCATCAGCAGGGCCAGTTGCTTCTTGCTCCAGTCCTACGCTTATTGATCCATCAGCGTCAACCCGGATGCAGATCGTGTAAGAGCCGTCATCCATGGGTTCTTCTGTCTCCATCTCTGGAGTCATTGGGTCTTGTGGGAGTGCCATAAAGTCTTTCAAGAATGTTTTATAGTGAACAATGGCACCGCCCAAAACTGTTTCAGCGGACCGACATTGCCGTATACCTGCCATCCGATAACGATTCGCACCGGGCCAAGCGTCAGGCCGTAGCGCCAAATCTCATTGCGCTGCCAATACCCATCACCCTCGGGGATGTAGTCGGTTGTCTGGTGGCCCATCAGGTGGGCAAGGCCCATTGCGCGGTTGCGGGTTCCGGCCCACAGGTAACTTGTCCAGGTCTTTCCGTACTTGTCCAGCCAGGCGCATACCGTTGGCTCATTCAAACCACCGGGAAATCTCTCGTCAGGCGTTGCAAAGATGCTGCCCAATATGCGCAGATCACCGCGAATCGTGCGGCTGTACTCACCACCATCGCCGCCTGTTGTTGGTTCGCTGTCCCATTTGATCAGCAGGCACAAGGGCAACATGGCAATCGGCGCGATGAACAAGCCAAACAAAGCGATCAGCAAGCCTTTCAGCGGGTCAATGATGTATTTCATTTCAAGGAGTCGGCTGCTGCGTTGTACTGAGCTTTGCACTGCCGGTAGGCAATGCGTACTTGTTCGGCATCTCCAGCGATCCTTGTAAGACTTTCTGCATCCTCTCGGTAAAGCTGGTCTGCGCCACAACTGGCTCGCTGTCCAGTTCCGGCATCTTGGGGCAAATAATCTGCTGGACGCTCGGGACGTTGGCGCAACTCGCTGTTAGCAAGCTCAAGATCAGTGCGCAGCTTTTCAATTTCAGCATCTTTCACGCTCCGAATCTTTGAAACCGTAGTTGTCAGCAATTGCTCTCGCGCTCTGGCGTCCTCTGCTGCCTTCGTTGCGGCTGTTGCAAGCTCAAGCTTCTCTACATTCCACTTGTTCTGCACCGATTTACCGCCTGCGCGGTAGGCTGCACCGTGGCTGAAGGCCAGGACAATCGCAACAATCAGCGCCAGGATCATCCTGGGCGACACCAAACCTATCAGGCCCATCCACCATCCCGCTGTTTCCAGCGTTGATAGAGGGTCACGCCTGCAAAAATCAACAACGCACCGCCGATCAGTACGCTTGGTTGCAATCCAAATAAGTCGGCAAACTCTTTCAGCTTGTCCACAACACCGCTGGCCTGATCGCTCATGGTTGACGCCAGGGTCAGCGCACCAGTCGCGGCAGTTGCTACGCTGCTTTGGCTGATAGGGCTTGCAACCAATGATGATTCAGCGGCCACGGCTTGAGGGATCATTTGATGATGGTCTTCATCATCTGGCGTCAGGTACAGCGCGGCTTCATGTTTTCGGCGAAGCAAGAGAGCTTCACTTTCCACAAGTTGCTTAGTCTGTGGGTCGCGGAATTTGTTGAACAACTCGAAAGCACGGGCGGCGGCTGCAGTCTTGCCTTTATTGTGGTTTCTCAGCACAGTCGAAGTGCGCAACGCCCCTTCGCCAATGTTGTACTCAAGGTGTACCAGCGCACACAACTGGTTTGCTGTGGGAGCAACCGTACACATTGCCCGGACACGGCTTACACGCTGCGTCAGGCTGTTGACAAGCATTTGTTCTGCTTGCGGCTTCGTAATTCTTTGGCCTGGATAGACGTTCTCTGTCTCACCATATCCAATAGTCCACCGTCCTGCAATGCACTTGTACGCAACCAGTCTCAGAGATTCCATCTTTGCCAGTGGCAATACGCCAGTGGTGTACGGAATCGGCCAATTCAAATTGGCGTCTGGATACTGGTCAGTGCGCAGCATCAATTGCCTCGCTTTTCAACCAATCTATCCAGCTTGAGATCCATTTTCTCTAGCTGCACCCATAACCGGGCTACTGCATCATTAAAGCGGCTGTCCTGCGCTGCATCGATCTGCGCTTGAGCTTTTTTACTTTCCTCCAGCACCACCACGCGCTTATCCAGCGTTGTCCAGGCTGTCAATCCGGCAACCATGAATCCCAAAAACGTCAATATGTGGCCCAAGTTGATCGTTGAATCAAACTTGATTCCTTTTTTGTCAGGCTTCATCATCTGTTGCCTTCGTTCTTCGCCAAGCCACATAGGCGGCTCAGATCGGGAGAAATTAGCTCCGCGATACATGACAAGAGGGTTTGTTCATTGGCGACTCAAATAAAAAAGCCCGGGCAAACCGGGCAAGGTGGGATGGTCCCACAAGGAGACAACTGGGCGAGTAGCGCCGGGGTAGCCGGGAGGTTCAGCGTTGATCCCCGGCGCATACTCGCGGCCAGGCTATTGCGCTGGCCTGGCTAACGCCTGCTTTCCTTCCCATTCAAGCCTTGGCAGCTTGTGAGTCGAGCGTGTGCAGGATTTCGGAAGGGTCACGGGCATCTATCGCAGTGTTGCAACGATGTGACGACGATTAGAGCGATGCGCCCGTGGTAAACAAAAAAGCCTCCACATAGGAGGCAAATTTCAGAGAAAGCAATCCCATCGAGCGCCCGTAACCTTGCTAAACGACTGGGGTTACGCTGTTCAACTGAGATTCCGAGTGCGAGAAACTAAGCAGTTTCTGCCTTCTCTGGCGCGAATTATAGGGGTTGTCAAGTAGTTTGCAAGAATTATTTTGCAATAGGAAAGCCCCGTCTCAAAACGTCACACGGTTAACGTGCGCCTTAACAATGAGTACAGGGCTTATTGGTTGATGGTTGACCTTCCAGCCTTTCACTGGATACGTTTTCGACACCATGACAACATGGGATTACACGCTTTCGGCCCATAAAGAATGATGGCCGCGCACAAGTTGTCATCTTGGGTCTTCCGTTGCATCTTGCGCGGACGAACGCTCGCAAAGGTACTGCGCGCCATCACGGCTGCTGACTGCCCGTTACCGTGTACCGGGTGCGTCGGATATTCCAGTCGGCATGCGTGATGGCCCCGGCGCTTTCAGCCGGGATGCTATTTTTAGACCTGCCCGGGTTGCAAAATAGCTGTCTCTATTTTATGGGCAGATGCCAATTAGTCAATTTTTTCATCCTTTGCCCACCCGGGAACTATTGGAGCTGGTCTATCCCAAGAGTCCAAAACTTTGACTTTATCGACGGCCACCCAACCAGGGCTTTTTCTTGAAAATTCTCGTTCGCTTATGAGCAAAACATACTTTTCATTTGGCGACACCCGATATACATGACATTCATCAACATCATCATTGTCGCCAACGGCGTAGAGAATTATTTTTTTCACATATTGCTTCATACACGCCCCATCGAATTCCTGAGCACCTTGCTCATATTGATACGTGACTCGCTCACGCAACGGTCCATCCAGTTTTCCAAACGCTTGCCAAAGTCGCCATATGGCACTCGGGATTTACCCGTTCCGTCGCATGCGCGGCACATCTTGGCGCTCAGGCTTGGTGTGTCGGCAATCTGCAGGAACTTCAAACCGCTGCACGGATGACAGACTGAATCCAGCCAATGCAGCAATACAGCAGCGGCTGCGCGGTCTGGTTGTTCGGTGTTCCACTTTTGCGCCTGGTGCGTCACCTGCTCGCGCACCGCTGGCATGGTCTTCAGCTTGCCAAACAGCAGTTTCATTTCATGCTGGTGCCATTCGCGGGATAGTTGCATTGCCTTTTCGTGGACATTTTTGATGCCCTGGCGCTCATCGAATACCGTCAGTTCCAAGGTCTTGGCCAACTGGCGCACGGCTTCAGGATGCATGCGCCTTGGCTTCTCTGCCCCATCCCACTCGCTGACTAATCGCATCAACGCAGCGCCCACCCGAACCGGGTTCCACCCCGCCGCAATCAACAGATCGGCGTCACCGCGCTTGTCTGCTTCGGTCTTGAGGTTCGTAGCAGTGCAGGCATCGGCATAAGCCTCTTCAAGTGTGCGGCGTTCTTCAATCTGCATGGGATTCCTTTTCGACAAGGGATAAGGGTTTTGATTGGGGTTTGGATTTAGTTCTTCCCCAAATCTCAAGAAGTGCATGAATGCGTTTTGCGGATTCAATATCTGCCTCAATGGTTGGCGTGCTTTGGGAAGCAGCCCGTAAAGCCTCAAATGGATCAGGCTCCCCAAGGAAGACCATCCACATCAATAGCCATCCATCGGGCTTTGAATTGATTACCTCGTTACTCAACTTAAATGAAAGCGATCGTTTGAACTCTTGATTGCTTTCAATTTGAGCGGCAAGTTCGGATCGCGTTTCTTCAAGTTGTCTATTTAGGGCTCCGCCACTGACACCTAAAGCTTTATTCCAATCTGTCAATCGATCAACTTTGGATTTCTCATCCAAGAGTTGCTTTGTTTTTTTGAATAATTCATCGCTGATAGCTTGGTAATGCTCATTTTTTACGGTCATCTTGGCAGTGGCTCTAGCGCACCACGTTCTTAGTTCTCTTGCTTTTTGTGCGTATAGCGCTGCATCTTTGGGAGTCTTCCCGTATCCAGTGGCAACCCCTGGACGGCGCACAACCCAAACCCGCTCCAAAGCAAACTTTGGCTTAGTCTTCATGTTGGACCTTTGATTGACGGTTACAGCCTTCGCATTTCGGGTCTTCCCGCCCTGTCTCGGTCATTGTGTAAACACAATCTACTTGGTATGGGCGCTTGAATGGGTTGCTTGGCAGCATCACCAATGGGACTTTTGGCGCTGCTTTCGGTGTGCAGTGGCATCCGTAAAGTGCTCTGAATGTCATTCAACTTCCCTTTCGTTTCTTTTGCTTCTTGACAATCGTTTCGACTGTGCTGAATCTGTGCAGGCTTGTGCATTCATAGCGGCGATACCTCTCGCCGGATTCCCTTTGGCGGCTATCGATGCATTTGGCGGTTTTCCCGCAGACTGGGCACTTCATGCGGCTTCCAGTTCATCAAAATCAGACATATGGATGTGTCCGGTCCGAAGCTTTAGCTCCATGTCGCAAGCGGCTTTGACTATTTGCTCATGCGTAGCGGCGTGGTAAATACGGCTCGCGGCGTGAAGACCTGAAACAATTGACTGACGGGTTAAACCGCATAGCGTGCGGCTCGCTCTGCATCTTTCTCTGCATGTTTCGCGT
>ERZ724509.153-NODE-153-length-33583-cov-13.090492_pt1 | contig 33583 bp, 28 predicted proteins | sample MGYA00376042_ERZ724509 | MGnify/ENA primary metagenome ERZ724509 (study PRJEB28724, sample SAMN07190887) | wastewater metagenome | isolation source: effluent of sewage treatment plant in Hong Hong | place: USA: Christiansburg, Virginia | collected 2016-03-01 ...
GTACGAAAAATACGAAAGTATCTCATAGGAAATAACTTGAAGATTGCATCAGTAGAACATATGGTCAAAACCACTCCTCCTTGAAAATGATCATATATCATTACACAGGATGCTTCTGATTTTTTTCAAAGTTTTTGTAGCTATGAAGACAAAAACCTCAAGTTTCTCCACGTATGAACATATGAATCAGAGGACGTAGGAACAAGCTGTTATCATACCCATCTCTCTGTATTTGAGAATATTCTTTCACATACTTATCTTTGAAAGAATGGATTTCTTGTAACGGATATGGTAGCAGGAAATGATGCATTTTCTAATACGCTATTTACTCAGTTTAATATTCTCTGTTTGATCGTAGAGCCCACTCATGAGTCTGTATCCATGGTTGAGTCATATTTGAAACTCATGAAAACAACGAAAAGTACTACTAAAGTTCTCATTATCGCAAATAAAATAGAAGATATGAACGATCTCGAATATCTGAGACAAAAAAATATCATTCCGGACTTTGTTTTTGAATACGACAAAACTATAAAACATGCACGTCAGAAAAACGAACAATATATCAATGATCAACATAGTATTCGCTGGCAATTATTCTTTGAGAGCATTTCAAAAATCGAACTCAATCCCAACGATAAGCTCAAAGAGCTTCATGCACTGCATACAAAATATATGCAACTCGATTACATAAAAAATCCACTCTGAGATCTATGATATCAGATCGATATGGAATTTCACTTCCCATGAAAATAACACCCAGCACCATTGCTAACAATATAGAAGAAATCCTCCAATGAGAAATAGAATCTATTGGAGTAATTATTCCTAAAAATCTCGAGTACAATATTGAACGTTTTCAAAAGGTTCTTTCCCAGTATAGATTCCCCTGAAAACTTCATACAGTCATGAAGACAAATAGCTCTCGCGCAGTGCTCGAAACAGGAAAACAACTCTGATGTCGTGTCGATGTCTCATCATATGAAGAGCTCAGCAAGACTCTCTCCATATGATATATATGAGAGAATATCACTGCAAATGGTCCAAAAAATACAAGATTTCTTCTCTCGTGCATAGAGCATTCTGTTATTATAGCTGTAGATAGCATATCTGAACTCGAAGAACTCATATCGCTTGTTCCGACCGGAAAGAAACAAAAAATTCTCATGCGAATCTCTGGTTTTACATGAGCAAGATCGACTCGATTCTGAATACTGAGAGAACACTGGGAGAAATCAATACACATGCTCGAACTCACAAGAGAAACCTTGGATATTCTCGGATATTCTTTCCATATTGATAAGAGAGATATTGATCTTCGCAAAGCAATATTCTGGGAATCACTTGAATATCGCAAGCTCCTCAGAAAATCCTGATTTTCAGTACGTATTATCAATATTTGAGGTGGTTATGGAGTCATATATCAAGATGATACAGCGGTCAAAGATAGTTCATGCACCAGATTTCATCTTGGATCTCGACTCTACCCGCAAAGTGATGGTCCGGTATGAACTGATTTTCTTAAAAAATTTCTCTCTGATGAAGATAAGCTTGGCTTGTCCATATGAGAATTTCTTGAGGAAAATAACATAGAACTCTGGATTGAACCAGGGCGCAGTCTCATGCAAAATGTTGGATATGGAGCAACGCGTATTATCGCTATACGACATGATGGATCAGAGACATCACTCGTACTCGATACAAACTCTTTCTCACTCGGTATGCGCGAAGAAGAACTACCGACCGATCCATTTCTTCTGGGGGAAGGCGATCATCAACATCATGAATACACTCTCCTCGGCAATCTCTGCCTCGAGAGTGATATATTCTTTTGTCGACGAATTCGTCTCACGAGAGCAGCAAAAATTGGTGACATCCTCATCTTTCCTGATATTGCAGCCTATCACATGGATTTTTACGAGACAGCAAGCATCCTTCACCCAAAAAAATCACGATTTTTTCAAGCAAATAATACCCTCTATTCTGATATTTTTCTATAAATATATGACTAATGTATATCAACATCCAGAAAATTCTTTATGAGAAATAGTACCAATTCTACAGACAATCAGACCAGAAATATCTGAGCTCTTAAAAGAAAAACAAAACAGAGTAGCAACCCTACTCTCTAACAACTATATCATACAACGACCAGATATGAGTATGATCGACATTGCTGAAATTGAAACTATATACTCATTTATTGCTCGAGAGAACATGGAGTGTGCATTTATGTGTGATCCAGATACATCACCTGAGATAGCAGAATGACTTGCACAAATTATAGCTCGGTGTATACCAGATAATCAGCATGTACATATAACACTCCATGAGAACTATGCCATGGCAAAAGATGCAAAAAAATTGCCCTACAAAGATTTGCTTGCATATTTTGAGGTACGACTATCTCCTGCATCACAAGACATAAGTATCCTTGAAAGAAATAGAGAAGAATTTATATCTGTCTATCAACTTGCACAAAAATGATCCTCAAATCAATAACTGAGCATATCTGAAATACTCCACTCCTTCTTATACCCGAATCAGTACATAATATTACTGGTGTTGAAATATATGCGAAACTTGAGTATTTAAATCCATTTTGATCACTAAAAGATAGGACTGCTCTGAGTATACTCAAAGAAAGCAACAATAAAGATATCATTGAATCTTCGAGTGGCAATACAGCAAAAGCTCTCTGAATATTAACAAACCTTACTGGACAGCATTTTACGACGATCACCAATCGCATCAAACAGAAAGAAGTAGAAGATATACTCAGAATCATATGAGTGGACATCGAGAATCTACCTCCATGATCTGAATGCCCAGATCCTTATGATCCTAACTCTCCTTTTTGAGTCATCCAAAAAAGAATAATAGAAAATCCATGAAGATACTATTGGACTGATCAATATACAAATAAAAATAATCCCAAGATTCATCATGATACGACTGCTCGAGAGATAGAGAGTGATATTGGTATTCCTGATTTTTTCTTTTCAGGACTTGGAACTACCGGATCAAGCCGTGGGATTATCGAATACTTCGATGAAAAGTGATGAGATATGCAAAGTATAGGAATCATAGCTGCTGCATGATCATATATTCCATGAATTCGAAATAGTCACGAAATGGAAGATGTTTGATTATTCATGAAAAAATACTATGCACGTATCATCCCTATAAACGATCAAGATGCTATTGATGGTATGCTCACTCTCGTGAAAAAATGTGGCATGATTGTATGACCAACAACATGAGCGGTCTATCACGGTATACTGGCATATCTTAGATCCCTCGATCCTGAGAAACTTCGATGAAAGAAAATTGTCTTTATCGCCTGTGACCGAATGGAACCCTATACAAGTTATATTCGAGAAAAAAGGCCAGCTATATTCGTATCATGAAAAGAAGATATTCAAAAACCAACATTTCTCTGAGAGTGAAAAACTATAAGAAAGGAGCAAATGAAGAACTTCAACTATCTTCTTATCGATATGCGATCATACAAATCATACGATTTTGAACATATTCCATGAAGTATATCTTTTCCATTTTCTAAGCTACAAGAATATCTCACAGATAACTATCTTCCCTTCCCAAAAGAAACCCCTCTTCTCTTTATCTGTCCATTCTGAGAAGAATCGATGCTCATGAGCCAAATAGCAAACGGACTTTGATATGAGAGCTATTCTCTCGAATGATGACTTCATTGATAGGGTAAATAATGCTCGCACACTGATTATGAGAAAATCCTATACTGTGGCATGGATACAAATTTATTTGAATTCAATATAAATTTATATACCATCTCCAAGATCATATAATAACAGCCCTATGACTCATAAAGAAGTTATCAATCAATGGATTGGATCGAGATATCAAGAAGATCCTCAGTACTGATACCAATGTATATCATGGGTGAAGAAATACTGTGAACTTCTCAATATTCCACTCCTCTGATTCTCATGATCAGCGCTCAATGCATGGAAATCAGGATCTCCGTTTGGGACATGATGGGCTAAAATCAACAATAGTCTTCTCTCCGTACCAAAAGCCGGTGACATAGCATTCTTCGACGCTACCCCCACAAATCCATATGGACATGTAGCAGTTGTTGATGAAAAATCAAACATGACTCGAATCAATATCATCGATCAAAATGGATGAACTGGTCGATGAGATGGACTAAGTGACAATGCTATCACTCTCCGACAAACCTGATATGGATCCACCAAATGACGAGGAAAATGTCTCGGATGGTATCGCTATGGAAAAACCCACACCCCTCGATGAGAAGAAGCACTTATTCATACTCCGCCCCATCTGCAAGAAGACCCCCTCCTCGCAGACAGCACCAATAAAATCAATCGTCTTAAAAACAACGAAAGAGAACCGCTACTCTAGAGACAGCATATTTATCAAGATATCGCTCTATAACAATAAAAAAGTGTATTCCCTGCGAATGCACTTTTTTATTGTTTTACTTCTTTTTTACTGTTCGGACAAGCTTATATCCCCCACCATATACCTTATAGTCTCGACCTTCGAGATATTTTGGAGGTGTTGTGTTTGGTGCAACCAATGAACCAGTGCTCGCATTTGGTTTTGGAGCTATTGACCCAGTTGATGCTACAACCTTGCCAGTTGATGTATTTGACGTGAGAGATCCTGTATTTGTCACTGCTGTAGCCCCCGTTCCTGATGGTAGCTTTACTCCCCCACTTTGGGTCAGAGCTCCAGAAAGTGTTATTCCAGTTCAAGATACCGTTCACGAGAGAGAAAACGATCATGAAGAAGTATTTGTGATTCCAGTACCAACCACCAATCCAGTTCCTGTAGAGCCAGTAAAGGTAACAGATCAGGTATTGTTCATATTACTACCGGTCGAGGTATTTCCAGTTGATACCATGCCTGTGTTCGTTGAGCCAGAGGAAGTATTTTTCGGTAAGTCCGTAATACTAACAATACCGTCATCTTGTTTTCCGTTCGATGGTGGTAGTACTATATCGTTCTTTTGATTTTGCCAGAGATACGCACCAGCTCAACTCAGAGTTACTATCATAACTATTACTCAGAATATCACCCAACGGAGAGATTTCTTATTCGTCTCGTGGAGATTTGTAGAACCTTCTGGCAAAGGTGCTTCAGTTGGAGGTATAATTTCAACGGGAGTCTCTGGCGTTTCGGTGGATATGAGAACATTGGAATCTATGGGTACAACAATATCTGGTACCGCTACTGATACTCAGACAGAGAGATTATCTTGTACGGGGTCGGAGACTGGCACATCACCCATACTATTATCTGGAACAACTCATACTTGCTCAGATTCTTCTGTATTTGAAAGAACTACTTCCTCTGATTGAGTCGTATGAGAAATAATTTCTGACTCTTCTCGAGGCAAATTAGAATCTTGTACAATCGTGTTATCCTCCTTTGGTATACTCACGGGTGTAATGAATGAAAGCTCAGGGAAAAACCCTGCCTGACTCGTTGCAACTCATCCGAGTGAGAGAGCATCGTCCTTTGAGGCTTGTATACCATGTTCCGATACATCTTCGATCGAATATTCTTGTTGTTCTGATGGTTGCTCTTGAATATTTTCGTTCTGTAGTGTAATAGTATTCACTACTGGCACGATCTCATCTTTGGAATTCACTGATTCAATAGATTGAGACTCAACCTCGGGACTTGTTACAATATTCTCTTGAGAACTGGTAGAAATATTAACTTGATTTGGCACACTCACAACCTCTGTTGCTTCATGAGTTTCATGAGTATCAGATGCATTCTCCACTCATAATATTTCTGGAGTTTCAATCTTGTCTGGAGTTTTTTGAACATCAGGAGTATCATTTGATGCCTCATTAAATGTCTCTTTGGAAACCTCTTCTGCAGTGCTGTCACCAAAAAGCTTCCCAATCGCTGCCTCCTTTTCTTGATAGATGCGTTCTGGATCTTTTTGTGTCTGGTGTTGACTCAAACTTGAAAATGAGATCTTAATCGGTTTTGCTTTGACGACTGGCTTTTCTTCTGCTACATCCAATACACGCTCATGCGGAGTATCAATCCATACATCTTTCTTGATTGGTTTTATAGCTTCTACATCATTCGCGACAATAGGGGTTTGCTGAATTGATACTCACAAATCAACAATCCCAGTATGATCCTCAGATCAAGAAGAGGATTCATGAGAAGTGTTTTCTTGATTTTCAAGATTACTACTCTGAATGAGTTGCATTTCACGGAGTTTTCGCAAATCAATTTCTGGCATAGGAGTATTTCGGTAAATATATTCTCAGAGTAGAACAGATTTTCATTTTCGTCAAAAATCCTCGCATGTTTTTGTGCATTACAGCTTGCAATTTTCAAAATTTTCATACTATCTAAGGCAAATCACCTGTGCAAGCAGGTATTTCTTTTATACTCATTGCATGCAATACCGAAATATCGCGATTATCGCCCATGTAGATCATGGAAAAACAACGCTTGTAGATGCTCTTCTCAAGCAAGGAAATGTCTTTCGTGAGAACGAAGACGTAGGAACAACGATCATGGATTCTAATGATCAAGAGCGTGAGCGTGGTATCACTATCTATGCAAAGAATACTGCTGTTACTTATAAAGACGTCAAGATCAATATCGTTGATACTCCAGGACATGCTGATTTTGGATCAGAAGTTGAACGTGTACTTCGTATGGTTGACTCGGTGCTTCTCGTGGTGGATGCGTACGAAGGACCTATGCCACAGACACGATTTGTACTCAAGAAATCACTTGAGCTTGGTCTCCGCCCTATTGTTGTAATCAACAAAATCGACAAACCATCTGCACAGCCAGCTGCGGTTATCGATATGGTTTTTGATCTCTTTGTACAACTCGGTGCAAACGATGAACAACTCGACTTCCCTATCGTCTATACGATCGCTCGTGAAGGTATTGCCCTTCTCGATCTCAAAGATGAAAAGAAAGACATCACTCCCCTCTTTGACGCGGTACTTGAGAAAGTAGCACCAGCAAAGAATGACCAAACAGCGACATTCCGTATGCAAGTTGCCAATCTTGCATATGATAACTACCTTGGTCGTATGGGTATTGGTCGTGTATACGAAGGGGTTGTAAAAACAGGTCAGAGTGTATCTATCATCGGTAACGATGGGGTAGCTCGTAATGGAAAGATCTCAAAAATCTTCACCTCTCTCGGTCTCAAGCGTGTGGAGACAGAAATGGCAGAGGCAGGTGATATCGTAACTATTGCTGGTATCGCTGATATCTACGTAGGTGAGACGATCTCTTCATCTCCAGATGTACAACCGATGCCTCCGATCACCATCGATGCACCAACGCTCAAAATGGAATTCGGAGTAAATACGAGTCCATTCGCAGGAAAAGAAGGGAAATTCGTGACATCACGCCAAATTCGAGATCGTCTTGAACGAGAGCTCGAGATGAATGTAGGACTCAAGATTGATTTTGACAACTCTGATGGCAGCTCCTATATGGTATCAGGCCGAGGAGAACTTCACCTCTCTGTACTTATCGAAACAATGCGTCGTGAAGGATTTGAGCTTCAGGTTGGTGCTCCAGAAGTAATCTTCCGACAAGAAGGCAATAAAAAAATGGAGCCAATTGAGCAAGTGGTAGTCTCTGTACCAGAATCATTCTCTGGGTCGATCATTGAACATCTTGGAAAGCGAAAGGGTATCATCAAGAATATGCAAACTGAGAACGGAATCACGAATCTTGAATTCGATGTTCCAACTCGTGGACTTCTTGGTTTTCGCTCTGTATTCACGATCGAGACCAAGGGTGAGGGTATCATCTACTCTTCATTCTCACACTATGATGAATACAAGGGAGAAATTGCAAAACGTGATGTAGGATCGATGATCTCAGGATGTCCAGGTACTGCTATGGCATATTCACTCTGGAATTTACAAGAACGTGGACCAATTCTTATCGAACCAGGAACGGATCTCTACGAAGGAATGATCATCGGTGAGCATCTCAAGGGTGGTGACCTCGTGGTGAATCCAACCAAGAACAAGCAACTCACGAATATGCGAGCCTCTGGAGCCGATGAAGCAATCCGCCTCACTCCAATCCGCCAGATGACTCTCGAAGATTGTCTCGACTACGTTCAAGCAGATGAATATGTAGAAATCACTCCAATTTCCCTCCGACTTCGTAAGAAATGGCTTACTGAGACAGATAGAAAGAAAAATGGATCAAGATAGTTTTGACTCAATAAATCCCCTCTCAAATTTGAAAGGGGATTTATAATGGACTCAAATATCAATTCGATATCAATGATGGAAAAATCACGTGAACATCTATTGCTCAGAAGAGATTGTAAAAAGAATAGTAGTTAAGAATCTCTCATAAATCAACTTGCATAAAGAAAAAACACGAAAGCAGCTACTAAGCCGATATGAAATAGAAAAAATATATAGTTTTTGCTCCAAAATTGAATCAAATCAGAAGAAGATCCTTCTCGATCCCCAAGTAATAGAGAATATTGTTCTTTCTTGTTAACAAAAGTATAAAATAGTCAGAGGGTGATACACGCCGCTAATCATGTACAAATGAATACAAATAGTGCATCTTGCGAAAAGTTTAGAAACAAAAAAATTATCGATATACAGAATCCAACAATTCATACAAGCAATGGAATAAGCAGATATGTAGTCGTAGTAATTATGGACGCTAAAAGTTGTTTTCTTCCAAAAAAAAGGAATGATAGAGAAAGTATAATGCTATGAAGAGCGAAGGTTCATCCATAGGCAATAATCTGCCCATCTATGGATGCGCCTGCCCCAGACCAAGGATCATATTCTGCTAGAAAAATCAAGAGTGCTCACATCCATATTCATGAAATAATCACAGAGAGTAAAAGCTCCAGAAAAAGTTTTCATTTCGGTTTATTCCGGATATAAATCCATAGATTTCTACCGGGAGAAGTAATTATATTTCAGTTATTAGTTATTGTGCTTCAAAGCATATTTTGAAATAAAAATAGTAAGAAATTTGATTATTTACAGCCAAAACCAAAATGGAAGGTAGTATGGAAGGGTCGTGGCAAAGAAAGAAAACTCGATTGTAACACATAAACTATGACAAAAAAAGAAACAATATTTTCATTTTATAAACTCCATGAAGCTTGGGTAAGACTTCGTTCAAGCAAGAAAAACAGAATACTGTAGTTTATTTTGGATAAAAAAATACAATAAAAGCAGGTTTACACAAACCATTATGAATGCTCATACAAATATCCATGCCATCATCTGCAAAAAGAAAATTGATACGAATAGTGCTTGAATTCATATCCACAATGGATTTATTATGTAAGTAATAGTCGTGATGAATGATGCAAGTAATTTTCCTTTTCCAAAAATAAAAAATGAAAAGAGCAAAAGCATAAGATGTAGCGTATACAATCAGCCATAAAAAAACAGTGATGTTTGAATCGTCTCCATTGTCAAAGACGTAAATAGAAGAAATAGTAAACTACAAAACCAAATTCACACAACTCCTATTGAAAGCAAAAACTCCAGAAAAAGTTTTCATTTCGGTTTATTCCGCATATAAATCCATAGATCCTTGATGAATGCCGCGATTGTATCACGACCATTATGCATGATTGTTTTTCAAGAAAACATAAAAATTTAGTTATTATTTATAAATATTCGATCTTGCTTACTGCGCAATAAAACGAGTACCGTCAAAACTATCCAAATGAGAAGCAAGCCCATGAAATAGTAGATATCATTTTTCAATGATGATCCAATGTCATAACCAAAAATATTAATTTTTGGCTCACTAAGAAACAGAGCGATATTATCCAATCAGACAAACCATAATAAGTATGAATTGAATATGCCTAAAAAAATCAAGACAAATATTGCAAACATAGGTATTACATTTTGTTCAATTATTTCCCGGATTGTTTGAACTACAAAAACATACACACATATCTTTGTGCCACCATAGATAATAATGAATGTAATTTCAGAAAAGATGATCAGATGTGGTAAGTATGCAAAAATGATTATTAGTACGAGAAATATACCAATTAGGGTTACCTTAATGTCCGGATATATGCCAAATGGATAGAGAGCAATTTTAAGAAAGTTCTTTAGTATTTGAAAAGAAACCAAGAAGAGCGGTTGTGTTTTTTGAAGAATGTATTCATTAATAGGCTTCATGCTTTGATTTCCTTTTTTGATAAAAAAAGAAGTGTTTTCCTTGGTAAGAAAAAAACCATATGCATACCAACACAGAAAAACAAGAGCATGAATTAATATCAGTATATTAATTCATGTATTGATATCTCATATAAAAGGATTTATAAAGTCTATAAAAGTGTTCATATTATTAGAATAATATCACCCAACTACCACCCCCTCACAATCTTCTCAATAAACCCCACATCTTTCATTTCTCTCCTCTCGAGTATTTGTGAGAGAAAATTATCAATTTCTTTTGCTGGAATATTCGGGTCAAGATCAATATCACGAGTAGCAAAGAGGATATTTGCAGAGCGAAAATAAAGTCTGATAAGTATTGCTCGACCATCATCATGTTGCATAGCGTATGCAGACACCTGTGTCCAATCATAGAATGATTGTCAGATCATTATGCCATTCTCATCGATAGCAATTTCCGTTGCATCGGGAGTATTATTATTCGCAAAGACCGCAACACCCGCGAGGAGTAGTGCAACAACAGAGAGTGCGTACATACCCATAAATATGCCCCACAAAACAAGTGCGAGGATGAGTGCTCCGCCAACCATATACCACTGAGACGAACGATGCTCTTTGCTAACAACTTGCCAGGTAAACATACTATACAAAGCTGGTAAATACGAACTTGATAATGAACCACGAAGATGCACTGATCACGAGACCAATAAGTGCATAAGTGATCGTTTGCTTTCCTTCTTTTACGTTCTGCTCATAGGAACCCATCACCATCTGGAATGCTCCGTAGATAATCATGACAAGGCTCACCGTACCAGCAATGGCGAGTACGATATTAATGAGTGATACGATGACTTTTGGTATATCATCGGTGGTGATATTACCACTACGCAGATTTTCCTTGGAGATACCAAGATAGGTATCAGCTGCCTGGGCAATACTCAAACTCAGAAGACCGATCATTCCGAGTGCCAATGTAGCAAAATATCGAAGACGAAGAAGAAGAATTTTCATATTTTTTTCTAGTCTACCCTATTTTTATCATTTTGACCAAATTTTTTATATACAAATCGATTGCCAAGCGGCTCTTTGTAACTAATATACAGACATATAGAATTTTCTACCATTATGCAACTTCCGCTCACTTGGCTCCAAAGCTACACTCCGATTGATACCATTCGTCAAAAAAAAGACAATACAACTCTTGCTCATGAATACTCGATACACACAGCAGAAATCGATGGTATCCATACAACCTTTTCCCATCATCTTGTCGTCGTCGCAAAAGTTCTCGAAACACGAAAACATGAAAATAGCGACCGACTCAATATTGTAATGGTCGATGCTGGAGTTCACGGGAGACGACAAATTGTCTGCGGCGCACCCAATGCTCCAGAGACAAAGTTTGCAGCTCTTGCACTTCCTGGGGCGGTACTTTGAGCTGATTTTATCATAGCAGAATCAACCATTCGTTGAGAACTCTCTCAAGGAATGCTCTGCTGAACTGATGAAATCGGTCTGGAAGGTGAACGAAGTGGTGGCATATTACAACTCGAACATATCTGGGATACCACCGAACTCGAAGAACTCATTGGCAAAACATTCTTTGATCTCTCATCGAAGCTTCTTCCATCGAGTAGCAAGCCTATTTGTGTACCAATGCAGGAGACTATTTTTGAGATCGATAATAAGTTCATCACCAACCGTCCAGATCTCTTTGGTGTTGAATCAAATGCACGTGAGATGAGCACGCTCTATGATATTACATTCGATCCTCTCAAGAAAATAGAACAGATGAATGCATGAGAAGAGAAAACAGTACAGATAGATGCTGCAGCTCAACCATCTGTCCAAGCATTTATTCTCCAAGAATACAAGCTCGATGATCCAGTGGTGAATCCAAGCCTCATACCAATACTTCTTCATAGACTCGATGAGCGATCGAATAATTTCTTTGCAGACGTCTCCAATCTTGTCATGTACGAGACAGCAGCACCGATGCATGTGTATGATGCTGAAAAAGTAGTCGGAAATCTCTCTATTCGTATGGCATATGATGGGGAACTATTTGAAGCGCTCAATGACAAAACTTATACCCTGAAACCAACTGATCTTGTTATTGCTGATGATGTTGGAATCGTATGCTTAGCTGGCATTATCGGTGGTAAGAGAACAGCAACTCACTCCTCAACGACACATATTCTTGTAGAGGCAGGTTGTTTTGATGCGACCACTATTCGATTTACATCTGCACGCATCGGACTCCGCACTGCTGCAAGCATGCGATTTGAAAAATCTCAAAATCCTCTCGGATGCAAACGAGCCATGGGACGATTTGAAGATTATCTTATAGAATACAGCCATAATGTTCGAGTTTCTCAATCATCATTTCAAAAAGAGATGCCTGTAGTAGAAATCAAGTTAACACATGACTATATTGAATCATGCCTTGGTACGACCATAACAAAAGAAAAAATCATAACAATACTTCAAAAACTTGCTTTTGAAGTGAGTGAATTAGATAGCTTATACACTGTTCAAGTTCCAGCACACCGAGCTACAAAAGATGTGGGTATCCCAGCAGATATTGTTGAAGAAATTGCAAGAATGTATGGATATGAGAACATACCATCCACTCCGATCATCCGTAGTAACAATATTGTACAAGAGAATAAGCGAATCTCCCTCATTCGATCGCTGCGATCATTTCTCGCATCCCAACATCTTCTTGAATGCTATAATTATTCATTTAGCAACCAACAAGACAACGAACATGTAGGAATATATGATCATGCAAACAGTATAGCCCTCCTCAACTCCACCAACGAGGAACATACTCATATGAGACGTCATATGCTCCCATGGATGCTTCATTGTATCTATGAAAATACACGAAGAGCGTCCGCATTCTGACTCTTTGAAATTGGAAGAATCCATAAAAAAGATGATAGTGGTATCATGTATGAGAGCGAGCGAGTTATCATAACAACACGAGGATATAGTCATGCCACAAATGAGGAAATTCTTCAGCGGATATGCGATTTTATTGGTGGTGGCATATGCATAACACCCCATGATGCAACTCATTTTCCAGCATATCACCCATGAAAATTAGCTATTGTCCCTGGAAAAGAAGAGCCAATCATCATTGCTGGCTACGTGCACCCAAATACACTCAGACAGTATGACCTCAGTGATGAATCAATATTCTCTATAGAAATTGATCTTGGTGAATTTCATACTATATCTACAAAAACAGTCGTATACAAGCCCCTCTCAAAATTTCAATCAACCACTCGAGAGCTCAATTTTGTCACTCCCGAACGTCTCAGCTTTGCTCGATTAAGTGAAGTTATTCAATCAACGTCACCTCTCCTCGAAAATATCGTTCATATTGCAGACTATAGAGATGATGTAAAACTTTGAATAGGAAATATTTCTCGAACTCTCTCATTTGAGATCATATCTCCAGATCATACCCTTACGGATGAGGAGCTCTCAGATATTCAAGAACAGATCATCAGTAACGTAGAGGCAAACACAATGGCACGTCTTCGTCGAGAATAGCAGAATTTCCACTCTATGAATCCAATATCCACCGAAAAACTCGACTACTCACATGCAGATGCGGTCATGCTCGAGATTATCGATTTTGTCACAAGCTATAATCATAGCCAAACAAAAGAAGAAATCCATGATACTCTTTGGGGTACCTATATTTTTGCACGGGATGCTCATGAAGGGCAAATGCGAAAATCATGAGAACCTTATATCAATCACCCAGTAGAAGCTGCAAAGATTCTCACGAGTATCAAGCCAGATCTTGTTACTATTCAAGCATGTCTCCTCCATGACGTCCCAGAAGATACAGCTGTTACTGCTGAGATGATTCGAGAAGTCTATGGAAATGAAGTTGCAAATATCACTGCGGGGATGGAGAAACTAGCAAATCCAAAGCTTCGATATCAATGAGAAGAACGAACCATTGGGAGTCTCCGAAAGATGTTCTTTTGCATGGTCGATGATATTCGTATCATATTTGTGAAGCTCGCGGATAGGCTTCACAATATGCGAACCCTTTCACATCATCCTGATCCAAAAAAACGTGAAAAAATTGCCCTCGAGACGCTCAATATTTATGCACCTATTGCTGATAGATTGGGACTTTTTGACCTCAAGAGTGAGCTCGAAACCGAATGCTTTAAGACACTTCACCCTATCGAGGCTCATCAGATTATCCAAGAACTTGATGAGCTTAAAGAATCACAAGATGTGTTCATCACACAAGTTGAATCTATGATTCGGGAGCTCATTTGACCGCATATTCCCATCTATTCTATCTCCTATCGCGTCAAATCACCCTACAGTATTTTCAAGAAGTTGGATCGCAAAGATATAGGACATGTTCGTGATCTCTATGATCTTTTTGCGGTGAGGATTATCACGGATAATGTGCGTCACTGCTATGAAATCCTCGGTGACCTACATAGCAAATGGAAGCCCCTCCCAAAGAGGTTTAAGGATTATATAGCGCTCCCAAAAGAGAACGGCTACCAATCACTCCATACGACCGTCGTATGACTGATCTCCAGCAACCGTACTCAACCGACCGAGATCCAGATACGAACGAGGGAAATGCATGAACACGCAGAGATCTGAGTTGCAGCACACTTTGAATATTCCGAAAAAGGTGGATCTGTCATTGCCAATGATGTTGTCTGGGTACGAGAAATCAAAAATATTCTCGAGCGTTGAGAAGACAATATATCATTCTTCAATGATATGAAGACCCAGGTATTTGATGATCAGATTTTTGTATTCACACCAAAAGGAAAGGTGATCAATCTCCCACGATGAGCGAGTGCTATTGATTTTGCTTACCATATTCACTCTGATGTTGGTAATCATCTTGCCTTTGTACATATCAATGGACGGAATGCTCCGATCGATCAGATCCTTATCAATGGTGATGTACTCGAAATTATCACAGATTCAAAGAGACAAGCATCTATCAATTGGCTCTCACTCGTCAAAACATCTCGAGCACGAGATGCACTCAAGAGTTTTCTCGCGTCACAAAACCGTGACGAATTGATCGAAAAAGGGAGAATGATGCTTGCGAGTTATCTCGAACAAACATTTGGGATAATTCTCGATAAAGACAATAATCTTCTGCGTGTACTCGATGGGCGTGAATTAAATGCTCGAGACAAAGAAGAAATATTTGTCCAAATAGGTAATCGATCTCGCAAACCGAGCTCGGTCGTAAGGGGTATTGATTTTTTGCGAGATATACAACGCAGCCGACATGCGGAAAAAACCTCATCCAATAAACCAATCAATTCTGTTATCGAAGAATCGAATCTATGAGATACAGAATTGATTATTGGTGGTGAGAGGCATATCGAATATCATCTCGCTGCATGTTGTACGCCGAGTCCTGGTGATCGTATTGCTGGATATGTCTCACATCATGGCGTGAGCATACATAAGTATAACTGTGAAGAACTTCAAAAGTGTAGTCTTGAACGATTTATTGAAGCATATTGGTCTGGTCAAGGACCAAGAAAAATTGAGTTGTTTCAAGTTGATCTTGAACTCACACCACCAAAATCATCACCAATTAAAATTCTTGAACACGTAGAATCTCTCTGACTCACTATTGAATCATTCGAGCAACAACGATCAGGACAATACTATATTGTAAGTATGAAATTGTCATCCTATATTGATGACTATTTCCTCAGAGATCGTCTCGTTGCTCGCCTTGAAAACATCGCTTGAGTGAGGGTAATTCCACAGAAAGTATAAAAATTTGACTTTGCGAGTATCTCTATATAATGCTCTCGTCCTTGAGCAGATACAGGATTCTCGCTCGCCAATGTAGCTCAGCTGGTTAGAGCACAGGACTCATAACCCTGAGGTCGGCGGTTCGAGCCCGCCCATTGGCACCAAATTTTCCGCGGAGTAGAGCAGTGGTAGCTCGCAAGGCTCATAACCTTGAGGTCGTATGTTCGATTCATACCTCCGCAACCAAAAAGTAACTTAAAAACCATTCTTCATAATGAAGAATGGTTTTTATTATTGCTACTTTTAATAATTTTGTTTGATAACCATGGGCTTTTTATCAACTTCTACTTCATATGCAAAGCTTTTTCCGTCTGAAGAATAGGTTAGATCTCCAACATTATCATATCTTGCAGACTCCACTCCATCTTTGACAGCTATATACTTGTCACCAATTTTTGCCTTGTATGCAAAGCTTTTTCCGTCTGAAGAATAAGTGAGTCCAGAAACCTCATCATATTTTTGAGACTCGGATCTATCTTTAATTATCATCCATTGATTGCCTGTTTTTGCCATGTAAGCGAAACTTTTGCCATCTGGAGAGTAAGTAAGATTTGACAAATAATCATATTCTTGAAACTCAGATCCATCATTCATAAGTACCCATTTGTCACCAACTTTTGTAGTATATGCGAAACTTTTGCCATCTGGAGAGTAAGTGAAATTAGAAACCTCATCATATTTTTGAGATTCTATTCCATCTTGGACAATAAATATTTTGTTGTCTTGCCGTGCAATATATGCGAAACTTTTGCCATCCGGAGAATACGTAGGATTATAAACAGAGTCATATTTTTTCTGTGCTACTCCATCTTTAACGATAAAATCCCTTGTATCTTTATTGGAAAAACCTATAGCTGTTGTTCCATCTGGCATTGTTGTAAGAGATAGTCTAGCAGGCTTAACAATATAAGCAAAACTTTTGCCATCTAGGGAATAAGTAAGATTTTGTGCCTCCTGAGCAAATTCTACACCATTTTTCATGAGACTATTGGTCATTACTCGTTGATGATAAACTTCATAAATCAAATTTTGACTATCAGGTGAGTAAGCAAGATTACTAATTTCATCATGTCATATGCCTACTACTCAATCTGCAACAACGTAGGCTTTACCATCTGAGAGATGTGGATGACTATCAAACTGTTCTTGAATATATGCAAAATGACGACTATCTGGTGAATAGGTTAACTTACTCAATATTACATATTCCTTACTCCCCTCAACTCCATCTTTAACAACAAACATTTTATTATCTTGCTGTGCAATATATGCGAAACTTTTTCCGTCTGGGGAATAAGTAAGATTACTGACATAAGTATATTTAGATCATGCTATTCCATCTTTAACAACCACGTGTTTATCACCAACTTTTTCCACATAGGCAAAGCTTTTTCCGTCTGGAGAATAAGTAGGATTGCTAGCATTGTCTATAATTTCCTCTTTTTGAAGAGAACTAGAGCTATTTTCCGATCTTGAATTACTTGTAATAACCCCTACATTGATCGATGAGCTATTATCCTCAAATGATCCAAACGAGAACCATACCGGCATATCAAGTGTCCCATAATTCCATGAGCCAATGAAAGCTGGTAGTTGTGATGCGAATACATATATTGGATTTTCCAATGTTCCATAGTTCCACTGGAATCATGGATTCGATGATGTCTCATCATATGCAGAGAGGGTTTGATAACCTCAAATAGCACATAAAATACCGATGGATAAAACACATTTTGTAATATGTTGCATAAAAAAAGAAAGATAAATACTCAATCAGACTAGCATATGATTTCTGGAAACTCAAAATATATGTATTGACATCTGAACAAGATATATTATCAGGATCGATACAATGTTTTATTTGCAAAAATCAAATATGATGTAATGGCTCATATACATATGAAACTTATGAAATATCATGGCTCTTGCCTAGACAAATACGGCAAATCAGATGCATTCAATATCGATCAAATAATAAAACCCATTCTTCATTCTGAAGAATGGGTTTTATTATTTTAATTTTTTATTTTTGATATTTGGCACTTGCAATGATTGCATCTCTGATATTTTTTGACTGTTGATTATTACCTCTATCTTCAATAACAAAAGTTGAATCTCATTTTACTATATAAAATCGATTCTCAATCTGTACAAAATCATCTCACTGAAGCTCTGGGAGAATTCTTCACTGATAAAAATCAACAACTATATCACCATCAATACGACTCGTTGGGGGTGCAGATGATTTGAGCACCATCTCATGAGTAACTCATGTTGGTGCAACAAATCACTGATAGAATGTTGCTATGGGAAAACTATAGGAATAGTTGTATTCTTTCTTAGTATAAGTAGCAAGCTTTACTTGTGGATCAAGCTCAAAGGAATCTATATCAAGAATTTTTCTAATAACTGTTTCTTGTGATGAATTTCCCAAATCAACAACTCACTCCGAGAAATTCTGTTTAATAATAGATAACACACCATTCATTTGGACAGAATAAGCAATGCTTTTCCCATCTGGAGAGTAAGTAATACCATTAACAACATCGTACTGTCTTGATTCTACTCCATCCTTCACAACAACAGATTTACTGTTGCTAATTTTTTCGAAATAGTCATATGCAAAGCTCGTTCCATCTGGAGAGTAAGCGAAATGCGAAACAAAACCAGAGTTTGTAAATTCCACTCCATCCTTAATAAGAAGTTGTTTATTGTTAGTTTGCACTAAGTATACAAAGCTTTTTCCGTCAGGTGAATACATCAGATTTGAAACAAAATCATATTTTTGAGAGCTTACGCCATCCTTGACTACAATAAATTTTCCATCGGCTTTTGCTACATACGCAAGACTTCTTCCATCTGGAGAATAGGTAAGAGTTTGATAATTGATATCATCATACTTTTGAGAGATTACGTCATCTTTAACCACAATAAACTTTCCATCAACTTTTGCAACGTACGCAAGACTTCTTCCATCTGGAGAATATGTAGGACTCCATGCATTCTTATATTTTAGAGATTCTACCCCATCTTTAATGAAAAAATATGCAACACCATCATTATCAGTACTATAATCATATACACTATAAACCAAGTTTGTTCAGTCTGGAGAATAAGTCAACTTCCAAACGTTACTGTGCTTTGGGAAAGCTATTCCATCCTTCACAACGAAAGCCTTCTGATTATCCCATGCTACATAAGCAAAGCTTTTTCAGTCTGGTGAGTAAGTAAGATCCGTTATACCAGTATATTCTGAAGATTCAATTCAATCTTTGACGATAATATGCTCATCGTTCATTTTTTTAGCAATATAAGCAAAGCTTTTTCCGTCTAGAGAATAAGTCAGATGGCTAATATCCTTATATTTTGAATATTTTACTCCATCCTTCATAATAAAATATGTTCCATCATTATCTCATACTACATATGCAAAGCTTTTTCCGTCTGGAGAATAAGTAGGATTGCTAGCATTGTCTATAATTTCCTCTTTTTGAAGAGAACTAGAGCTATTTTCCGATCTTGAATTACTTGTAATAACCCCTACATTGATCGATGAGCTATTATCCTCAAATGATCCAAACGAGAACCATACCGGCATATCAAGTGTCCCATAATTCCATGAGCCAATGAAAGCTGGTAGTTGTGATGCGAATACATATATTGGATTTTCCAATGTTCCATAGTTCCACTGGAATCATGGATTCGATGATGTCTCATCATATGCAGAGAGGGTTTGATAACCTCAAATAGCACATAAAATACCGATGGATAAAACACATTTTGTAATATGTTGCATAAAAAAAGAAAGATAAATACTCAATCAGACTAGCATATGATTTCTGGAAACTCAAAATATATGTATTGACATCTGAACAAGATATATTATCAGGATCGATACAATGTTTTATTTGCAAAAATCAAATATGTATGATGTAATGGCTCATATACATATGAAACTTATGAAATATCATATATACGCTATCCTTTGATGCATGAGTCTGAGTTCTTTGATATCTGGATGTAGTATGAACCCCAATCAGTTCACTCAGCAAGATAAGAAGGTAGACTCAACTCAAACATGATCGAGCGTAACTACGCAATCAGGGAATACAAAGAGTGAAGTAAATACTCCAAAAGATTCTTCGAATATACCATTACAGTATAAGTTTCGGGATGTATATGATGCGGTATTTTCACCAAATGAAAATGGAATGATGATCGTAGCACGATGAGAAAAGTTTGGCCTTATCTCTCAATCAGGAAACGTAATTCTTGATAAGATATACCAGAAAGTGCAAAAAGAAAAAAATGGATTCTATGTATTTGATGATGGATTTGTACTCCCAGATGGAACAATCATTCTCCTCGCAGACCACCCAAAACTCCAACAATTTCAAAAACTCAAAGATGATGTTCCACTTTTAATCATAAACAGTCTTTGAGAAAAGGTAATTTTTGAGAAAACCTATCCTAATATTTCATGATCGCCCTTTATTTATGATATAAAAGAGAAGAAAATATGGCTCCCACCCATCTACGATTCCCTCTGGAAGGTTGATAATGATATTATTGTCGCTCTTAAAGATGACGCTATTCGAATGTTTAAGACTGATCAAACCATTCTGTATGAATCAACATCATATACTGGTGGCTATCGTATCCTCGATGAAAAACTAATGTTTCATGATGGAGTTATGGTCATGCAAGATGATAATGGCCTCTATGGATTTATTCGCAAAGATGGTACATGGGCAATGCCTGCAGCTTATGGTCAGCTTATCAGCATCAGTAGCGGAACAGTCATGGCAGTAACAGAATATACCGTAACGGAAATTGATACAAGTGGAAAGGTTTTAAGAACCCTGAGTCCAGAGGGAATGAGCGCTATTCGATATCCAGAGATTCATCCTGATTTCTCCCTATGAACCCATGAGTGAAAGTTTAAAAATAAAAAAACATGAGAAACATTTAGCATGCAAGATGGCAACATAAACACCAACGTGCAATTATCTACTATTGCACTAAAAAAATGAGAGAAATGGTGAATATATGGATTCGATGATTACCGTTATGATGCTATCAGTTTTGTATTTTCCACTAGACATAGCAGTGATGGATTTGTACGCTTAGATGGATTCGCATTTGTAACTGAGTGACAGAAAAAATCTATCCTCAATGCAAATACGAATAAAATTATATTCACATTTTCAGATGGGGACGAAATTTTTGATAGCTTTGGCGAATCAAAATGATTCTACCAAATAAATAGCAATCTCATCGCCGTTCATACTGAAAAAAGTTGGAAAATAATAGATGGTGATGGTGCTATAGTTATCAACTGATATGACAAATTATCAATTCTCAACGATACAAGTATTAACGATACAAGTGAAATTGTAAGATTAAAGTTTTCCAAATATCCAGAGACACAATACTTATTTGCAAAAAAAGATAACAAAAGTGTCCTCGTTTCCATTGAAAATTGAGTAGTTCAAGAACATATACTCCAAATAGATGCTGGTGCTGCAAAAATAACACAAGGAGTTATACGCCTCTATGATAGAGAAGATCCTAATGTTGGTACAACTGAGTGATTAAAGGCTTCAATGGATGGGGTAAAACCTCGTTTCATTGGATATGTATATCCTGATGGTTATGAAAAACCTATGCAAAAGTAAAAACAATGGTTAAGTAAGAAATACCGAAATTACCCCAAGCTCAAGAGCTTGGGGTAATTTGTATCATGACAAAAAAGTCCTCACCTCATAGAGCATCTGACTGTGCACAATAAACCTGATTCTTTAATGTTACTCTATGAATATTAATTGTTCATAAATATTCTTTCCGAACGATCAATATTTGATATAATTCAATTTTCCTTCTCCCCTACTGAAATGTTCAAAAAATTTCTCACAAGTTTCAATAAACTTCCTCTCTCGAATAAATCCATGGTGTATCTTATGTGGATTTATGGGTTCGGATCAATTATCACTAGTACATTTGTAAATATCTATATCTTCAAACTTCATAATTCTTTTGCTGAGATTCTCTTCTATAATGTGGCATTCTTTAGTGCGACTTTTGTTGGATTCTCTCTGCTCGGATGGATCATGAGCGTTCTTCAGGGGAATATCAAGAACATGTACTATCTATCGTATGTACTCTTTATTCTATCATTTCTTTTCCTCCTTGTTTATTGAGGTGACCAAACATGGTCTGTCTATCTTTTTTGAGCTCTGTTTGGGCTCTGAAATGGTAGTTTCTGGAATGCAGTACATACACAGGAATTAAAGAATATATCCGATAATGATCGAGATTTTTACTCATCTTCAATATCAGCAGGCAAGGATATTATTGCCATTCTTACACCTTTTCTGATTGCTTTGATATTTACTCTCGCAAACATATTTCAGTTTGATGGTTATATTATACTCTTCTGAATACTCCCACTCCTCTACCTCACTTCTTTTCTCTTTATCAAAAATATAGAGCCATACACTCCGCAACAAATAACCATAGATGATGCTCGTAACTTCTTCAATTTGCGAAAATACTGATTCGGACATCTCTACTTTTTTGTCTGATGAATACTTACTTGAATTACAACCAGTGTTATGGCAACGGTCAGCATAATACTCTTGAAAAATGAAGTAAATATCGGACTCTTTCAATGAATCCTCACCATTCTCTCAATAGCACTTGTTGTACATCTCTCCCACAAAAGAAACAAAGATAATAGACTTCGCTATTTTACCCTCATCTGTCTTTGACTCTGTCTCAATTACATCATTTTTGGAATATTTTTTGGCGTTTTTGGGTTTATTTTTTCTTCTCTCGTATCTCTCTTTTTGAGCCCTCTCTTTCGAGTATCAGAACATGTATATGATCTCTCACTCATGGATAGTATCAAAACTCAGAACAATGATTTTTATCCCGCTATGATTATGAGAGAATCTATACTCTGGCTCTGAAGAATTTGTGGAATTATAACGCTATTGCTCATATCCCGCTTGTACTGAACAAATATTGAGGCAATGCTCTCAGTCTGAGTAGTACTCTCTGGAATAGCTTATATGCTCGTTGCTGGAGCTATCTATCTGTGGGAAAGGTATGATATGAAATAATGATAATATGTTCATCTTAGTTTGGCTATTAGATAAAAAATATTTTCTTAAGTTTAAGAAAATATTTTTTATCTTTACTCTATGTCAATTCTTATTGGTTATGATACATAATCTGGTCATTTGTTTTGTTAATTCATTTTTTTCAGTCTGTCCAACTATCACTAAATTCGAGTACTGTTTTTTGTCATTGAGTGTTGGTAATAGTAATTTCGTATATCTTATCACTTCTATTGGAAAAATCAGCAATATCTATTTGCATAGTATTATTATTTGATCCAAAATTTGCAAGTCTACCATCAGGTAGTTGAAACTTCATTCAACTCACTTTTTTCAATCCAACGGATTCAAGTTTTGTAGTAATGTCATCTGGTATATTCTCAATAACTCTGGTATTCTCTTGGTTCTGTTGGGGACGTTCTTGTTGTGATCAAGTGTTTCGTAAAGTCATAGACCCACAATGAATAGCGCCATCACGAACCTTTAGTCGTAAACTAGACGGATCAACATCAACACCCAGATAATGAACAATGATTTGTTTCAACTGAAGTATGGCATGATCAGAAACGGTATCAAAATGAGCAACTATATTATCAAAAACTCACTTATGGGAAGGATCGTTAAAAAGCTTACTCGGATTGGAGGAGTTCAGAACATCATCAATAGCTGACTCAGCAATTTGAGTGGGATTTTGGCGCAATGACTCAGAAATAGCATGCACAGAATTCGGATCTCATTTGCCACCCTTCCACTCTCATCCTCATTTTTGTGTATTTCGATCATGATACTCTTTCGTAAATTGTTGCGACCCATTTGGCGTACTCAATGCTTCCGATGCTTGATTCGCTTTCTTCATTTCATTATTAAAACGTTCGATTGAGCCATCATTAGCAGCTTCTGCTGTCCATCATCACATATGTAGAAAGTTAAGATATATTGTTCACGAGACTCGATGCTGTATAGATTTCATTCTGATGTTCTTCTTTCTCTTGTTTTTTCATCATTTCAAGAGAAATTTTTACTTTTTCTAGTTGATGTATTGAGACTTCCATCTGTTCTTTATTATGACTATCAAGAACCACCATGGCAGCATCATATATATTCTGATAATCTCTCTCAGTTGCGTTATTAGAAGAGACAAGTTCATAAAGTTCAGCAAATATATCTCATTGACTGCGTGTCTTGGAAAGAATCGTGAGACATATATTTTTCTTTTCTTCAATACTGAATGAGCCGAAATCTGAGTTCATAAAAATAATGATATTCTGCTCAAGAATATCATTATTTTTATTTTGTGTCAAATTTGAAACTGTCTTACAACTTCTTCATAATACTTACATACTTTATCCCCATAATAATACATCCAAGAATCACTCATTTGAGTATCCAATGACTACTCGGATCAAGAAAATCTTTGGTCATTGGAGTATAACTTCCTACCAGCATATGGACAAGAATACCGATTGGAAGTGTGAACAATAACCAACTCTGACGAGGAATATCGAGACGAAACCATCTCATAAAACGCGAGAGAACAGGTGACAAAAGATAGATACCCCCGAATGATGCAACGAGATCAAAGACAGCATAGTCAAATATATGGAATTGACGGAGAAAATGAAGAGTGTCCATACGATTATTTGGTTGTAGGTTTCGTCTTGAGAAGATCTCGAATCTCTTGGAGAAGAAGAATATCTGGGGCTACTTCTGCTTTAACTTCTTCTATTTTCGCTTCTTTCTTTTCTTCGGTTCGCTTGATACGATTAATGACGCGTACGAGGAAAAATACTGCGATCGCAACGATGAGAAAATTCAGAGTGATCTGGAGAAAATTTCCATAATTGATCGTAACTACTTTTTGTCACTCTATCAATGTCGGAAGCGCAATTTTGAGATCGCTAAAATTAATATTACCAATCATCCATCCAAGCGGTGGCATCATAATATCTTCAACAATTGAGGTAACAACCTTACCGAAAGCAGTACCGATAATCACACCCACCGCCAGATCGATCACATTCCCCTTGATCGCAAATTCTCGAAACTCCTTGAAGATAGACATATATGAAAAGTTCAATATTATAACGGTAATGATACTAAAAATAAGCAGAAAGCAATATGCGATGTATACGATGCCAAAATCTCGATACCAAAGTAATCGATTCACGCCTCTCAGAAGATGGAAAAATGATTCGAAGAAGACGTGAATGTGAGCGATGTAGTGAACGATTTACCACATTTGAACGAGTAGAAGTCGTGAATTTTGTCGTGAAAAAATCCGATGGATCACTCGAATTCTACGATCGTGTCAAAGTACAAAATTCGATCACGAAGGCAGCCTATAAACGTGCAAATATATCACCTGCAGAGATTGAAGGGCTTATCAATGATCTCGAGGCAAACTGGGCAGCAACTCGGAAGGTGGTAACATCAAAACGAATTGGGAAAGATATACTCTCTCGTCTTCGTGATCTCGATGAAATCGCCTATATTCGTTTTGCTTCGATCTATCATCATTTCACGAGCGGAAAAGAGTTCATCGAATTTCTCCAGGAAGAACTACAACAAGACGAACCTCAAAAACCATGATCCATCTCATAGACCTTGCACTTCAGAAGACGATTGCTCCGCTCATCACAGAAAAGATGGTAGATATTCTTGAAGAGGCTATCGCGGAGTGAAAAAATGCACTTGTTCTCCACAATCGTCGTGGAAAAGAACGAATTCTGCGATGTGGGGACTGTGGTCATATATGGAAATGTGTCTGGTGTGATGTTCCGCTTGTATCTCATCACGATCCAAAACCTCATCTTGAGTGTCATCTTTGTTATTCCCCGTCAGAGATACCTCATGAATGTCCACATTGCAAGAGTAGCAAGATTGTCCCTGGATTACCAGGAACACAATGACTCGAGCAAAGTCTGAAAAAACTCATGCCGAACATCAACATATCTCGAATAGAATCGGATATTCGGCGCCTTGGGAAAAAAGCAAAAAACATTGTTGCAAATGATACGACACCATCCATTTTTATTAGTACAAAATCAGAAATACAGGAATTTCTTCCAAAGATTTCCCTCATCATATACCCACTCTTAGAATCAGATTTTGGTCTCGGGATGTATGATACAGGTGAAAAAATCTACCAAGAGATTGCATGGTCACTCGATCTTTGTCAAGATATTGTGATGCAAACTATGATCGCAAAAGATGAGCTTGTGCAAGATATATTCACGCAAAATCATGAAAGTCACCTTACCAAGACGCTCCACGAGCGAAAACTCTACCATCTCCCACCTTATGCACGGTATGCACGCATAACTTTCACTGGGAAAAAAAGTGATGATGTGAGTGGTATCTCCATCATCTGGCATGATCGTCTCATAGCTCTCCGAGATGAACTCTGAGTACAAGCACAGATCATCCATCATCCCAGCCTTACCAAGAGAATTGGTGATATCTATAATGCACAGATATTCATACGATCTCGTGAAAGTGAGATGATTCTGGGGGCGCTAAGTGCAGAGATAGCAAAAAACCGAAATATTACCTTGGATTATCTTTAGTTACAACATGTTCTTTCTCATCTACAAACCTCGCTGAATTTCATCACATACTGCGGTCACTCGACTCAAAAGGAAGCTCTGACTCTCTCGAGTTGGCCATGCTGGAACGCTCGATCAAGAAGCAGAATGACTCCTCCTGATTGCAGCAGAGTGAGCAACCCCACTACTCAATTATCTCGTCGGACAGGATAAGACGTATGAGTATACTATTGATATCTCTCGAAACTCCCCATCGTATGATCTCTCTACAGAAGATGAGTATGTAGATTGGCTCGTTCCAAGTTATGAGAAAATACAAGAGGTTATCACAGAGAACTTTACCTGAAAAATCGAACAAGTGCCACCCTCCTATTCTGCTATTTGGGTTGATGGCAAAAGGGCATATGAACTTATATTGAAAGGAAAAGAAGTAAATCTGAAAGCACGGCCCGTCGAGATATATTCTCATGAGATACTCTCGTATGATCCACCATTTATCACATTGCGGGCACGAGTGTCATCAGGAACGTATATTCGATCTATAGCGCGCGACCTTGGTTCTCTATTGTGAACTGGTGGTGTTATTACTGATCTCAAGCGAACCAAAATCGGCAACATCGACCAAAGCTATGCAACAGTTCTAGAAGAGATCAAGCTATCAGATCAGCGAGATATCGGAGAGTTTTTTACTCTGCAGGAGCAAAGAATAATTAATGATGCTGAGATAAAACTTCTCAAAAATGGTGATATTTCATTTTTGAGTGAAGTAAAAGAGGGTTATACCCTCCTCATCGATCAAGTTTGAAATCCACTCTCACTTCTAGCTCAGAATAGCGGTGATAGCCCCAGCTGCCTCAAATCCCATAATAGCCAGAAGACTCCTTGACTCGTCATCATCGCTCAACTCTACCCCCGTGAGGGCAAACGAGGCATTATAGGAGCGACTCGTTCAAGCCTTGAGTAGTATCTGCTCTTGCATATCACCTCGATTGAAGCTATTCGCAATTCCTTCCATAGGTTCAATAGCAATAGCTGATCGTGGTGCATCTTCGAGAGGATCAGAAGTAAAAGCAATGATACAACCTCTCTCCCCTGTGATAGCAAGCGATATTCTCTTGGATGTATTCGTGAGATATGCTTCGGGAATTTTGTCTTGCATGACAAAATAATCATCAATGATGGATTTCCTTATTTTCTTTGGTTTTCTGTAATCCAATCTTGATCACTTTTTTCGTGATACAAAAGCCTCTTTTCCATCAAGTGGAACAAGAGAACTATCCATTGTTACTCATGTATTCGATGGAATTTGGAGCATAAGATTATCCAGTGTGCTTTCTCAAAGGGTGAAATAGGTATGCCAACCAACAAAGTACGGAGCATCTTGCTCACCAACATTCGTTGCTGTTATCTCCATGGTCACACCCTCTAATGAAATAGTATATGTCAGTGTATAGAGGAGCTCGAATGGATAACCTTCTATGCCATCAGAGAGACTATCGAGTGAAAAAGTGAGTTCCATTGCATCTTCCGTGGCAGATACATCGAGCAAGTCCCATACCTCCTTTGCAACGAGACCATGCATACGAGATCCCTCAGGAAGCATATATTCACTCCCCTGCCATGTGTATCGTCCATTCGGAATACGATTTGCAAATGGTGCCATCACCCAATTGCGTGATGCGTATCCGGTATGAAGATCTTCGAGTGATCTATATCCACCGAGAATTTCCATATCACCGAATTCCTTGTTTGTATGAAATGAGAGAAGCGTCGCACCATAGTGAGCAACTTGTACGGAGAATGATGGGAAATCTGAGTGAGAAATAGTCGTGATAGTATCTTTGCCAGAGCCAATGGTCGTAGAGATGAACATAATGAGGGAAGGTTATATAATAAATTATGATAATATATTTCTTATATACAAGCAGAAATATTGCAAAATAAATCAACATATGAGAAAATACTACACGTATAAACCCTATCATATGAGAGATTTTCCTGAATATATAAATGAGATTGCTGAGCAATCATCTGTTTTTAACCAAGAAGAAAAGAAGCAAATTACTGAAATAATTACTGAATTTGGAAACAAGAACAACTTTCAATTTGCAATAGTTCGATGTATCGCTCGATCTATTTTGAGGTATGGGGTCGCTTGTGGATTTTTGTATATATGCTTTTTAACTTTAACACAAGGTACTTGAGGTCTTACTGGTTCAATTATCATGTTTCTATTTCTTACTTTAATATGGTTCGTATTTACAGTATATATACCAAATATATACGTATGGAAATTTCATTTTAGTCTATCTTATATAAATCCACATCAAAAATTACTAGACACAATAAACGTAGATCTTATCAAGAAAATTGGGTATTTTTTAGGTGAACACGCACAGTTAGATATCAAGAATGTATCAGGTGTAAGAATAACACTCTCCGATGCTATTTCTACCATTGCAAATCAGTTAGCAAGCAGATCGCTATTTTCAAGCACAGATACTCTGGTCAAGAAGCAACTTGGTGTATCTTCAAAACATACAACATATAATACATATGCTATTACTTGGACAGAACCCATGCGGTTTCAATTCATGGAATTTGCTGCACGATCAGCTAGCTGAAAGTGAAATAACAGCACTCCATATTCATATTATTATTTACTATCATATACAGCAAATAATAAGACGTTTCTTCCAGATGATGATTTCATCGTTATAAAACGAAAAATTCCCTATTATGCTATACTTATAGGATACATACTCGGATGAATAATTGTAATGTATTCATTACCACTTCTATTTGTAGGTATGACAGATAAGACTAATACTATGGATGCTGTTAGTATTATTCAACCGCATATATTTTTCCTTACCTTCTTATGAGCTATAATTGGATTCTTTGCATGAAAACGAATATATTATCGTAATTTAGTATCAACATGAGATGAAAAATTCGACAAAATATATCGAGTGGAATGCAGAGATGAGCATACTAATGTTTCACTTATAAACCCTGTTTTGAAAGCAGATCTCCTGAGTATTCAATGATGATACTTCTCTCATAGGCCAACTCTATATATATCTTGATCAACTGCTTCTATTGCGAGAAATTTTTGAATTAATGGTTTATTCAAGATGTGAGGCTGTATCAATAAACAGCAATATGCTAAAAAGCTTTTCGGTGATCTTGAAAATATAAAGCAACTCTCCCTACTGCTACTCAAGCACTTCCATTAAAATTCTTATTACGACTTAATTAATGACAAAAGTATAACTTTTATTATACTTCCATGAAAACTTTATGAAGCGAAAAATTTGAATTGATGAAGCATGAAGAGGGCCTTGGTATGGTCCTGTTGTTGCATGCGCGCTGAGTTTTGTACATGGAGCTGATCTGAATGAAGTATCACGACTCATCGCTGACAGTAAATCACTCACAGAGAAAAAAAGAAGGAAAGCTTTTGATTTTCTTATCACACATTCGCATAAAACAAGTCATACTCCACTCCTGCATTTTGGAGTATGACTTGCATCAAGCGAGGAGATTGATACGATTGGAATTAAAGAAGCGAATCGTCTCGCTATGGAGCGGGCACTGAAACAAGTCGCATTCCTCATAGAACGGCATAATGATACCATCGATAGTGTGCTCATCGATGGTAATGACCATTATCGATTTGATTCCATTCTTACAAAAGCTCCCCTCTCTATTATCAAAGGTGATACGAAGATCAAAGAAATACAAGCTGCATCTATTATTGCAAAAGTTTGGCGAGATGAACTCATGAAAGCATATCACCTCATTGATCCCTCTCTTGGCCTCGATACCAATCAGTGATATGGAACGAAGAAGCATCAAGAAGCTATTACGCAAATAGAACATGTTTCAGAATTCCATCGTAAGAGCTATGCACCTATTCGCAAACAAATCGAGCAAAAGCCAAAACTCCTCCTCCATATATGCTGTGGTCCGGATGCAACCGTGCCAATTATGGATCTCAAGAAAGAATATGATCTTCTCTGTTTCTGGTATGATCCCAATATTCAACCGAAAGCTGAATATGATAAGAGATTCGATGCGTTCAAAAAAGTATGTGAGATTGAATGAGTACCCTATATCGAGTGAGAATACGATGTTGGGAGATTTTTTCAGGTTATCAAGTGATACGAAGATACACCCGAACGTGGAGAAAAATGTACTCTCTGCTACGATATGAGACTCGAGAGATCTGCTCGACTTGGCAAGGAGTTATGATATACTCACTATACATCAACTCTCAATACATCACCTCATAAAGATCTCGAGAAAATGTTCTCACTTGGTGATAAATATGGTCGAGAATATGGTCTTGAATTTCTCAAGATTGCCTTCCGAAAAAATAATGGCTTTCAACGAAGTGTTGACTATACTCATGAACATAACATCTATCGCCAAGATTATTGTGGATGTGTATATTCTGACACTTTTCCCCTTCGTGTCAGAAATGCAAAAGAGAAAATTATGAAGAGGGGGTTTAGTGGGTAAAAAGTATAAATATGCCAAAGGTATCGGTGGTTATGCCCGTATATAATACAGAGGCATTTGTATGAGAGGCCATTGAAAGTATTCTCCATCAAACATTTCAGGATTTTGAGTTCATTATTATAGATGATTGTTCAACTGACAATAGTTGGAATATTGTTCAAGAATATAGCAAAAAAGATGCACGGATTACTATAGAGAGGAATGAAAAAAATATGGGTATTAGCTACACGAGGAATAAGCTCATTGAGCTTGCTACAACAAATTATATTGCATCACAAGATAGTGATGATATAAGCAAACTTTATAGACTAGAAAAAGAATATTTATTCTTAATAAATCACTCAAGATACTGAGTCGTTAGTGGAAATAATATAATTATAGATGAAGAATGAAGAGTTATCGGTTATCGAAAATACAGTGATAATATCCAGAACATAATCCTAAAAAAATCCCCTATTTCACAACCCAGTAGCATGTTCAGAAAAGATGCATTTCTAAAGATCGGATGATATGATAAAAATTTAAATTATGCTGAAGATTATGATCTCTGGCTTCGCATGTATCTCCATGGATATAAGATCAAAAATATATCTGAATACCTTATAAAATTACGAATTAGAGCAGGCCAAACAAAATCCAGCAAATTAAAAGAAACTCTCAAAAATACTATTTCAATACAAAAAAAAGCCATAAAACAGTTATGAAATGTTGCCATATCGAACAGAATTTACATTCTATTCGAGCAAATATTACTCATCTTACCAAGCAGCTTGGTAATGCACCTCTTTAAAATGTTAGAATATAAAAATGCAAAATAGTATAAAAAAAATAACTTGGATTACTATAAACGAATGGTATATTGAAATTGATATATTAATTATAGAATCGTTAAAAAAGCATTATTTTTACGAAACGGAAATAATATCTAACAACAGTAACTTATCCCTTATCTATAACAATAAATGACATCGGTGTGTTGACGTTGGAAAACAAGATATCCATTCAGCATATACACTGGATTATTATATTGCTAAATATTGATTTCAAAATCCAGAAAGAACTCTTTGGCAGAGAGAACTAACAGTTATGTGAATAAATAAAGAATATTTAGAAAAATCTTCACTTGAATATTTTATTTTTTTTGAAAAATATTTCTGAAACTCAGAAAGTGAAACATTAGTTCATAACTGAGATCATTATTTTCATTTAATAGCAGAAAAAGTAGCTAGATATTATGATAAACGGATTATTTATCATAACAGTATATGAATTTTATCTTGGGAAGAAATAGTATTTACGGATTCTTGGACTTATGATGATTTTAATAATGAAAAATATTTAGACGAAAATATTTGAGAAGAAGATAAAAAGAAAATTACAAAGTTTATTAGAAATAAAATTGAACATAAACCTGTAATTTGATGAAAAAGAAAATTTTATTGGTGGTTTTATTTTAAAAAATTTATTTTTTATGCCATAAATTATATAACTATTTGAAAATATAAAAAAGATTATGTTTTTCCTTTTTCATTCATTAAAGATAGATTCTTTATTTATAGAAATATTTATTTAAATAAAATAAATTATGATCCTATAGATAAAATTGATGATAAAACATTATTTTTTCCAATGCATGTTCCAGATGATGCTCAAATAACCACGAGAGCATATAACTTTGCAAATCACTATGAAACTATAGAAAAAATATTAAATATTTTACCTAGTTGATACAAACTAGCTATAAAAGAACATCCGCATTGAGTTTGAATAATAAATATGAAACCTTTTGATTTAATTAGGACTAAGTATCGAAGTTTAATAATTTTATCTCCAAAAGAAAATGCATATGAAATCTTAAATAAATGCTACAGATTGATAACTATAAATTCTGATGTGTGATATGAATCAATTTTAATATGAAAAAAACCAATTACCTTATGGAATTCTTTTTATTCTTGATATTGATATAATGACCATATTGATTTAGAAGATAAAAATTCAATACAAAATATTCTAAATAAAGACTTTTCTATAACTTTTGAAAATAGAGTTAAATTTATTAACTCACTTGAAAAAGTACATAAAAAGTGAGCTTTTTTCTTAAATTCTAAATTAGAATTTAATTTAAAAGAAGAAAATATTAATTTACTTACCTTACATATTAATAATATAATAAAATGAACAATTTAAAATATAAGATTTTAAGTAAATCACATATGGTTTACTCAACAATATTATTTATAATTTTGTTAATAAAATTTATTAAACATCTTTTTAATAAAAATAAAGAATTAGCTTTTAGTAATATTAGTAAAATTGAATATGATAATTA
>ERZ724509.154-NODE-154-length-33569-cov-9.905293_pt1 | contig 33569 bp, 49 predicted proteins | sample MGYA00376042_ERZ724509 | MGnify/ENA primary metagenome ERZ724509 (study PRJEB28724, sample SAMN07190887) | wastewater metagenome | isolation source: effluent of sewage treatment plant in Hong Hong | place: USA: Christiansburg, Virginia | collected 2016-03-01 ...
TCGCCGAGGAGCGCGTCGCCCTCCCGATCTGGCGCGGCGACTACTTCGTCGACGTCACGGCGCCGACGAGCTGACACCCGGCCACCTTCGCAGATGGCGCACCACGACAGAGCTGTCACGCGTTCGGCGTGGTGCGCCGTCTGCAACGGGCCGTGCGAGGAGCCGATGCTGCTTCCCCGCCTCCCCGAGAACTACCCGCTGCTACCGCCGGAGATGGTCCGCATGATCAACGCCGCACACGACGCCAAGGTTGCAGCACCCGATGCCGTCGGCATCACGCCCACGGAGCCCGCCCGGCCCCGTGGGCGTCGCCGCGAGAACACCATGCGTCGCCCCAGCGAGAACACCGCCGTCGAGAGCAGCGAGGCCCGAGCATGATCGTCAGCCTGGCCCGCTACCGGGCGATCACCGGCGACTCGACCACGAGCGACGCACTCGCCACCGCTCGCATCGAGGAGGCGACCGAGCTGCTCGAGGACGCCCTCGATCGCGAGCTCGCCGAGGCGAGCCGCACCGAGAGCCTCTTCCCGACGCGAGACGGCCGGCTGTGGCCACGATGCACGCCGATCACCTCCGCCGGGGGATGGACGATCGACGGCGAGACGCTGATCGGCCCGTTCGGCCCCGGCTGGCCCAACGACACCGGCCGCGTGAGCGTCACCTACACCGGCGGCTTCGTCGAGCGCACGGCGAACCCGACGGCCACGAACCGCCTACCGAGCTACGTCGAGCGCGACATCGCCTTCGCAGCGCTCGCGCTCGCACCGCCGACCACCTCGAGCGTGCCCGCCGGGGCCACGAGCGTGCGCCTCGGCGACGCTGCGGTCACCTTCGGCCCCAACGGTGCGCCAGCGCCCGGCGTCGGCCAGGTGCGGTGGAGTCGTCGGACGCTCTCGTGGCGGTACCGAGTCGACCGGAGCGCCTGATGCTCCTCGCCACGTCCACGTTCGCCATCAGCCGCCCAGCAGTCGACGGCGACCCCTACGAGACGGCCGCGGTGACGTCGATCGCCACCGGCGTCGCAGCGCACCTCTCGGCCCCGTCGGGCAACGATCAGCGCGTCGGCGGCGACCAGGAGGTCGTCGACGCCGTGCTGCTCGCCCCTCCGACGCCGACGCTCGTGCGCGGCGACATCGTGCTCGACGAGGCGACGAGCGAGTCGTGGCGGATCACGTGGACGCGCGCCCGCCTCGGGCTCGGCCTCGACCACCAGAAGGCCGGCCTCGTCGCCGTGAAGGGTGGCGCCGGTGGCTGACTACATCCGCTTCGACCAGGCCGCGCTCGACGAGCTGTTCGGCTCGCCCCGCGGTGACGCCGGCAAGTACCTCGCCAAGCTCTGCATCCGCGTCGAGTCGCGCGCCAAGCGGGGCATGAGCCCCGGCGGCTCCGGCAAGAAGCACGTGCCGTCCGCACCGGGCTCGCCGCCTGCGGTTGACACCGGCCGCCTGCGCGCGTCGATCACGCACGAGCTCGGTGATGACTCGGGCGACCTCGTCGGGCGCGTCGGCACCAACGTCACCTACGCCAAGCACCTCGAGCTGGGCACGTCGGAGATGGCGGCGCGCCCGTTCCTGCGGCCGGCGCTCGACGCCATCCGAGGTGGCTCGTGAGCACCTGGCCCGACGTCGAGGGCGCGCTGCGCACCTACCTGCGCTCCGTCACGGGCGTCACCACGCTCGTCGGCCAGCGCGTGTTCTTCGGCATCCCGAAGGGCGCCGTCGAGGCCACGTTCCCGCTCGTCGTGATCACGCGCGTCGGCGGCGGCCAGGCGCCCGGCGACGCACCGCTCGACGTGGCGCAGGTGCAGGTCGATTGCTGGGGCTCGATCGACACCTCGGGCAACGGCGTGAAGTCGAGCGCCACCACGTTGGTCAACGCCGTGCGCACAGCATTGGAGGCAGTGGGAACCGGCTCGGCCTCACTCACCGGCATCGAAGCCGGCGTGAACGTCGAGTCGGTGCTGTGGCTCCCCGACCCAGACAACGACAGACCCCGCTACGTCGTGACCGCAGAGGTCGCGGCGATCAGTTCCTGAGGAAAGGACCACCACCATGGCAGCAGGCGGAACCCCCGGCAATGTCAAGCTCGGCCCAGGCCGGCTCTACTACGCACCCCTCGGCACGGCCGAGCCCACCGACTGCTCGACGGCACTGCCGTCCGCATGGCAGGCGATCGGCTACACCGAGAACGGCACCGAGATCGGCATCGAGATCAAGGCCGAGGACATCATGGTGGCCGAGGAGCTGGAGCCGATCGACAACATCGTCACCGGCCGCACCGTGACGCTCAAGGTCGAGATGGCCGAGATCACCAAGAAGCGCCTCGTGCTCGCCACCGGCGGCGGTGCCACCGCGACCGACACGTCGACCCCGTTCGAGCTGACCACGCCCGACTCGATCGTCGGCGTGATGATGGTGTGGGACTCCCTCGACACGCCCACCGCGCTCAACCGGCGCATCCTGTTCCGCTCGTGCAAGCCGAACGGCACGATCACCTCGGTGCGGCGCAAGGCGCCCGCCAAGGCCACGATCCAGGCCACGTTCTCGTGCGTGAAGCCGGACGCGACCAACGGGCCGGTCAAGTACTTCCCCAACTCGTCCGGCCTCATCTGACGTGGCGCACCGTTCGTTCGGCACGGTCCGAGCGGCGGTCGAGCGGGAGGCGGTGACCTTCGACTTCGGCCTCTTCGGCGAAGAGACGTTCACCGTCATCCCCGAGCCATCGCTCGGCGACACCTTCGAGCTGTACGACGCACCCGAGCCCGCCCCCGGCCACGAGCTGGCAGCGGCTCGGGTGCTCGCTCGCTTCATCCGTCGGATGCTCGTCCCCGAGGACCGGCAGCGCTTCGACGCCGCCCTGTTCCGCATCCCCGTCACCGAGATGGCGATCGTCATCGAGTGCGCGACGTGGATCGCCGAGAGGGTGATGCCGTTCCCTTCCGAGCCGCCCACCACCTCATCCGGTGGGCGGTCGTCGACGACAACTGGCGACGACTCCAGTCCGCCGCCGGCTGGGACCACCCCCTCGAGCTGATGCCCGCTCGCCTCGCGTACCCGCTGATCTACGCCACGGCGATCCATGGCGCGAGCGACGATCAGCGGCTGGAGATCGACGCGCTGCTCGGCGATCCTGACGCCGCCGCCGAGATGCAGCGCCGTCGCTTCGACGCGCTCGCCGACGCCGGGTTTGAGGTCGGCTGATGAAGATCGCCGAGGCGTTCGTCGACATCCGCATCGACAAGGGGCAGGCCCAGAAGGAGGCGAAGAGCGCCGCCGAGTCGGCCATGTCGTCGATCCGCCAGGTGTTCGCCGCCGGGGTGTTCATCAAGGGCATCCAGGAGTCGATCAGCCAGGCCTCCGACCTCAACGAGACGGTCAGCAAGACCAAGGTCATCTTCGGCGACTCGGGCGCCGAGATCGAGCGCTGGTCGACCAACAGCGCCCGCCAGTTCGGTGTCAGCCAGCGCGCCGCACTCGATGCCGCCTCGACGTTCGCCACGTTCGGCAAGTCGGCCGGACTCGCCGGGGCCGACCTCACCGGGTTCTCGCAGCAACTCGTCGGGCTGTCGTCCGATCTCGCCTCGTTCTACAACACGAGCCCCGAGCAGGCCATCACGGCCATCGGGGCGGCGCTGCGCGGCGAGTCCGAGCCGATCCGCCAGTACGGGGTGCTCCTCGACGACGCCACGCTGAAGGCTCGCGCGCTGTCGCTCGGCGTGTACGACGGCACGGGCAACCTGACCCAGCAGGCGCGCGTGCTCGCCGCCCAGGCGGAGATCCTCGCCCAGACCTCGGACGCTCAGGGCGACTTCGCTCGCACCGCGGACGGGCTGGCCAACAGCCAGCGCATCGCCAAGGCCGAGAGCGAGAACGCCGCTGCCTCGCTCGGTCAGTCGTTCCTCCCCGTGTACCAGCGCATCGTGACCGTCGTCGGCGAGGGCGCGAAGGTGTTCGGCGAGCTGCCTGCCGGCGTGCAGACTGGCGTCGTCGCGCTGGCGGGCCTCGTGGCGTTCTCCGGTCCGATCGGCAAGGTCGGCGACGCCATCTCGGGCGTGCGCTCGGCGCTGACCACGAGCACGGGCGCCGTGTCGAACTTCGGCAAGGCCGCTGGAGCCGCTGGAGCGGCCGTGGGCATCCTCGGCGGTGCCGTGGCAGCCCTGGCCATCTTCGACGAGCTGGTGGGCCGCACGGGCGACGTGACGGACGAGATGAACGCGCTGCTGGCAGCGACGACCAACGCCAACGGCGGCACGGCCGACCTCGTCAACCGCTTCGCCGACCTCGTCTCGGCCTCGGCAACCACCCAGTCGAGTATCGGCCAGTTCTCCGACCTCGTCGGGGCAGGATTCGACGACACCACGGTGCGCGCCGACGCCATGGCCGAGGCCTTCGACAAGGTGCTCGCCCAGTCGCCGGAGGTGGCGCTGACCCTGGCCGAGTCCCTCGGCAAGGTGGTCGACTCGGCCGAGGCCGGATCCGAGGGCGCGGCGAACTTCGCCGAGGGCTGGGGCCTGTCGCGTGACGTCGTCGCCGCCTTCACGACGAAGGCGAACAACGCCAAGGCGGCGACCGAGGCACTCGGTACCTCGGCGGCGACCACGGCCCCGCAGACGCAGGACCTCGCCACCGCCACCGACGATGCTGCCGACGCTGCCGAGCGGCTCGAGCAGGCGACGCGCGACGCTGCCTCGGCCGTCGACGACGCCTACTCGGGGCAGTTCCGCTACCGCGACGCCGTGAAGCGTGTGGAGGACGCCTTCGTGCAGCTCGTGCTCAAGCGCGACGCCGCGCAGAAGGACCCGACGCCGGACAACGTCCGCGCGCTCGATGACGCCGTGCAGGATCTCGAGGAGTCGTTCCAGAACCAGGCGCAGGCTGCGGCCGACGTCGCCGTGCAGCAGGCGGCGCTCAACGGCACCACGCTCACCGCCTCCGAGCGCACGCAGGCCCAGATCGACGAGCTGCTCCGGCTGCGCGACTCGGTCGCCCCCGGTAGCGAGCTGGCCCGCTTCCTCGACGGCTACGTGGAGCAGCTCCTCAAGGTGCCCGGCACGATCGACACCCGGATCGATGTCGATGCTGCCGAGGCGCTGCGGATCTTCGACCTGCTCATCGCCAAGGCCTCGCGCTACAAGGGTCTGATCGCCGACTCGTCGCTGCGCAACGCGATGGAGGGCCGTGGGGCGACGGGCCCGACCGGGCAGACCGGCCTCCAGACCGCCGGCAAGGGCGCGGGCAGCGCCGACACGCTCGTCGCTGGCGGGCAAGTCATCACGCCGCAGAAGGCCAGCGAGGACGAGCTCAAGCGCGTCGGTGATGCCCTCGGCATCGTCGGCGGGCAGCTCGCCAAGGTGGACGCCGCCAAGGCGGTGAACAACCGCAACGCCCAGATCCTCGCCGAGGCCGAGATCAAGCGGCAGGACGCCCTCGTGGAGGCCCAGTACAAGGCGGGCACGCTCTCGCTCGACGCCTACCGGACCTACCTCCAGCGGCGCTCCGAGAGCTACGAGGCCTACAGCGCCGAGTCGTCGGCACTCCTGGCCCAGGTCCGCCAGCTCAACGACACCGAGGACCGGGAGATCGAGCGGCTCCAGCGCGAGTCCGACCAGCGGCAGGCGCAGCAGCAGCGCGAGGCCGACAAGGCCGCGGCCGAGGCGGCGCGCGAGGCCGCCGATGCCGAGGAAAAGCGCCTCCAGGACGAGCTCGACCGGCAGGAGGCGGCGCACCAGGCCTACCTCGATCGCGTCGAGGAGGCGTACCGGCGTGCTCGCGCTCGTCGCGCGTTCGCCGAGGCTGCCGACGAGGTCGACAAGGCGATCAAGGAGTTGGACGCAGCCGGCACGAAGGCGGGCCTCTACAGCCTCGACCCCAAGCGGACGGCGGAGGAGCGAGCGGCGGCGAACGCCGAGTACCAGGCGGCGCAGGACCGGGCAGCGTCCGCCCTCGAGGACCGGGCACGCGCTGGCGCGCTGGCGGGCGGGCTCCAGGACGGCACCGAGGCCTTCGCCCAGGCCGTCTCGGCCGCACTGCGAGGCGACGCCACCAACGCCCCGCAGCTCGCCGACGAGATCAGCAAGATCCTGCTCAGCTACGACCTGTTCCCGGCGACGACCGACACCTCGGGGCAGGGCACGATCTTCGGCTCGGGCCGGCGCACGAGCCAGGCGAACGGCTTCGCGATCGGCGAAGGCGCGCTCTCGTCGGCGGCCGGGGGCGTGTTCGCCCCGAACATCCAACTCCTCAAGCTCGGCTCGTTCTCGAATGCCGACACCGAGATCCTCGCCGCGGCGCTGGACGAATACTGGAGGGCACGGCGATGACACTCACCATCGGCCGCACGAGCGGGCTGCGGCCCACGAAGGCGTCACCGAGCTACGACGGCAGCAGCATCACCGTCCAGGGCACGTACCCCGCAGCCTCCACCGCCGCCCTGCGGGCCGCTCGCCAGCAGCTCCTCGGCTACGTGAACAACCCCGACGAGGAGGTGGTGCGCGTCATCTGGGCGAGCGATCCGAGCCTCGACGGCTACTACACGGTCAAGCGGATGTCGGCCGAGATCCGCACGCCCATCGGCAGCGAGCGCACGCTGTTCTTCGCGGGTGAGCTCGAGGCCGTCGTCGGCTTCGCCAATCCGTGGTTCGAGGTGCTCGTCGAGGAGGTGCTCCGCCCCAACTCGCACTCCATCACGACCGCGGCCGGGCTGATCGTCGCCTACCCGGCCGGCAGCGGCAACGACAACGAGTACCCGGCCGTGTCGCCGGTCGTCGGCAGCCCGACGTTCACCGCCACCTCCGACGGCGCAAGCATGGCGGGGATCGGCAAGAACGCGCCGTACGGGCCGTTCTCCTACAGGTTCTCGTGCCCGCCGGCATCGTTCATGGTCGGCCGGTGCCGAGTCGAGCTGTCCGAGGACGGCACCAACTGGTACGAGGCGGTCGGCCGCAACATCTCGGCGCGCACGCGCTGGCGGATCAGCAACGGCCTCGTGCGCCTCACCAACGCCCCGGCGGGCGGCTCGGGCACGTTCGAGATCTGGAACGACGCCGGCAGCGCCTGGGAGTCGTGGAACATCACGCACAACGTGGCGGGCTCGGCGACCGACTGGTCGATCGGGCTCTCGGCCAACGTGACGCCGATGCCGACGCTCAGCGTCCTGCGCAACAGCATCGAGGACGTCGTCGTGAAGGTGAACAACGGCGCGGCGAGCGCGACCTATCGACTGCCGTGGCTCAGCGACCACGTGCAGTGCTTCCTCTCGTCCCCGTCCAACAACCGCGGCTCGGCCAACCAGTACGGCATCGGGTTCAGCTCGACGACGGCGTGCACGACGTTCGGCGGCGGCATCGTCTCCACGGCCGGCTCTGCGGCAGGCCGAGCGGTGTGCTTCGGGATCCCCGACACGATGACGCAGGACCTCACCAACGGCAAGCTCTACGCCACGTCGACGACTCGCTCGGCGTCGCAGTTCGTCGGTGGCACGACGATGCCCGGCGGGACCGGCACGGCGGGCGCGCTCACCGTGCGCGGCCACTACTTCGGCGCGGTGTCGTGGAAGATGAAGGCGGTCCCACGATGACCGTGCAGCAGCGCCTCATGCAGCTCGGCTCGTTCTCGCTGCGCCTCCGCAGCAGCACCCGCAACGACGTCACCTCGGCGATCGAGTGCGCCGACTACGTGATCATCACCGCGACGCCCATGGACGTGAACCTCGGGGCGGCGAACATCCTCGCCTCGTCGATCTACACCGGCATCATCGTCAACCGGCCCAACGCCGAGAGCATCAGTGGCCATGACCTCTCGTGGTTCCTCGGCACTCCCGACGGCAAGGGCCCGCTACTCAAGTCGCCCGCCTCGCACGCCAGCGGGACGCTCTCGGACTGGATCACGAGCCTCCGGCCCGCCTCGCTGGCGGCCGGCAGCGTCACGAACACCGGAAGCACGCTCACCAACACCTACCAGTACATGTGCAACCGGGAGGCGCTCGTCGCCGCCACCGCGCTGCTCGGGGCCGAGTGGAACGTCACCCCGCAGGGCGAGCTCGACGCCGCCGCCGCCACCACGCTGTTCCGCGCGACGCCGAGCGTGATCATCACGCGCCGAGGCGAAGGCCCCGCAGGCGACTACATCGGCCTCAACGGCGGCGTCGTGAAGTCGAGCGCAGACATCGCGCAGTACATCACCGGCGCCACCGTGCTGGGCAACGGCTCGGGCGCGACGATCAGCACCGGAACGGCCAGCGGCACGACCTCGTACGTCGACCTGTTCGGCAACCCGCTCGTCGTCGAGCAGTTCATCAACGCCCCGACCGAGACGGCGACCAGCGCCGACGACGTCGCCCAGGATGCCGTCGACAAGCTCAACGAGCTGCGCCGCACCATCTCGGCCACGACCAAGACCTTCGCGCCCACTCGGCACGCGATCCCCGGCGACTGGATCTACGTGCACGACCCGGACGCCGACGTGGCCGACCTGACGAACACGATCGACTTCCGCGGCGACCTGATCAGCCCGCTCGCCGTGCGCCTCTATGGCATCGACTGGCCGATCATGAGCGGGCACGGCGTGTTCGTCCAGCACGCCGATGGATCGATCACCGACCTGACGCCACACGTCGAGTGGGAGGACGGCGACACGCGCTGGGAGATCGGCATCGCTCCGCAGCCCATCGCATCGGCCGAGGCGTCGCGTTCGATCGGCTCGGCCGCCAGGCTCGGCCCGCACCCCGACATCGCTGCTCGAGCAGCCACGGCGAACCCGCCGGCCACCGGGTCCTGCGCGCTGACGGCTGTGAGCGGGGGCCTCAACCTCGGCGCGGGCGGCTCATCGGGTTCGGAGTACCACATCGTGGACGGGCGCTGCTACTGGCGTGCGGTGTTCGTGTTCAGCGGAGCCGGCTGGTCGGCCGGGACGGGGGAGTTCCGCGTGTCGATCCCGGTCGCACCGTCGACCGCGCTCGGGGGGCTCGCCCAGGTTGGTGAGGGCTGGTACTACAGCTCGGCCGGGTTCACGACGGTGACGCTCGACCAGTCGCCTGGTGGGTCGTTGGCTCGCCTGATCTACACGGGCGGGATCGTCGGTGCTGCGGCTCCAGCGGCACCGATGTCCGGCGCTGTGCTGTCCGTCCACGGCGACTACCCGATCGCCTGATCAACGTCGTCGCCGACGATGGACTCACCATGATCTGGCATCCGCGCTCCGAATGGGTGACGACCGAACCGGTCACCGGCCCCGTGATGCCGTGGGCATCGATCGACACGATCGTCGTGCACTACACCGCAGCGCCGAACCTGATCGACGGCGACCCCGGCGAGCGCTGGGAGCAGATGCCGGCGTACATCCGCTCGATCCACCACGACTACCTGACGAACCGCCCGCAGCCGAACGGCGCGACCGGCTACTCGATCGGCTACAACGTCGGCGTCGACCAGCGTGGGCACGCCTGGGAGCTGCGCGGCTTCGACACCCAGGCCGCCGCCACCAAGGGCCACAACGGCCACACGTGGGCCATCCTCGTGTTCGTCGACGGCCAGGACCAGTGCTCGCCCGAGGCGGTCGCCACGATCCGCGAGCTCGGCGGGCTGGCCGAGGCGCACACGGGCCGGCCGCTCAGGGTGCGCGGCCACCGCGACTTCATCCCGACGCAGTGCCCCGGCCTCGGCGTCTACGCCCAGATCACCGCCGGGGCGTTCGCCCCGATCGCTCCTGCGCCGGTCGACCCGGTGGAGCCACCCCCGATCGAAGTGCCGGAACCTCCGGCGCCGATCGTCCCTCAACCCCAGGAGGATCCCGACGTGATCAAGCTCATCGTCCAGGTGCCCGGCGACATCACGCGCGCCGAGGCGCTCGTGGCCATCGACGGGGCCGGCGTCACCATGGTCGGCTTCGCCTCGGTCGAGGACCGCAACGCCCTCGTGGCGCAGCTCGAGGTGCGGCCGACGCCGATCTCGGCCGCGCAGTACGACGACCTCGTGGCGCACGCGCTCGCGGACCGCAAGGGCTGAGGTTGCTCGTGCTCGGTACCGACATTCGCATCGGCGTCGCGTTCATCATCCTCGCCGCAGCCATGCTCGTCGTCGCCGTCGGCGTCGTCGTGCTGATCGTCCGGCGAGGGTTCAGGCACCTGGGCGTCAAGGGGCTCGGCGTGCAGGTCGAGGTCGACGCCGTCGAGCGCGTCGCCTCGTCGCTCGACGTCATCAGCAGGGAAGTCCAGACCAACGGCGGCTCGACGCTGAAAGACGCCGCCGTTCGCACCGAGGCGAAGGTCGACCAACTGATCGAGGTCGTCGACAAGATCGTCGAGCGCCTCGACAACGCCGAGGCCCGCCTGATGCAGGCCGAGGACGCACTCACCACCCCGAATCGGAGGTCGACATGACCAAGTTCACCCGCGCTGCCCGCAAGGCCGCCGCCACGTTCATCTTCGCCACCGCCGGCAGCCTCGCCGGCAACTCGCTGCTCTCGGTCGACGCTGCCACGTGGAAGATCGCCGTCGGCACCGGGCTCGGCGCGCTGCTGAATCTCGCGTACCGCTGGGCTGAGTCCGTCACCAAGGAGGCCTGATGCCCACCACCGCCTACGCCATCACGGTCAAGCCGCCGAGCGTCGGGGGCTACGCCGCGCCCGTCGCGGTGCGCTTCGAGGACGCCGCCGCGCCTGGGGCCTCGCCGTTCGCCAACCGGCCGTCGCTCACCCTCAACGGCAGCCTCATCGGCGACTCCGACGAGACGCTGATCAGCGACGTCACCACGTTCTACTTCGTCGCCGCCACGGCGGTGAACCTCCACGCGAAGGTCAACGGCGACGACGTCGACCACCGGCTCGGGCTCGTGCCGCTGGCGTACGCCTCGCCGCTCGCGATCGCGCTCCAGCCGAGCTCGAGCGGGGCCGATCTGCCGGATCTTGCTTCGCAGTATCCAAGAGTGATCGCCGTGCAGCCATCGGGCGACACGACCGGCGCTGCCGACACCACGGCGATTCAGGCTGCACTCGACTCGGCCCGCACGGCCGGGGGCGGGCACGTCTACCTCGCTGCGGGGACGTTCTACGTGAACATCGGTGCGCACCCGGTCACGGCCGGGTACGCCTGTGCGCTCACGATCGGATCGAACACCACGTTCCGAGGCGCTGGCCGTGGTGCCACCGTCGTCAAGCTCGTCGCCGCACAGACCCGTGGCAACGACGTGAGCGGGAACAATGCGATGGTTCTCAATCGCACCCTGACCGGTGGTGACGTCTCGATCGAGGTGCAGGACGTCACGTTCGACGGCAACGCCGTGAACCAGACCCACACCCACGCCGGGATCAACATGCTCCGAGTCCGCTCGGTCAACCTCACCCGGGTGCGAGTGAAGAACTGCCGTGGCACGGCGTTGAGCGCCCCCAACGAGACGTTCATGGTCGACTTTGCGCTGTCCACCGACGTCGTGCACACCGACTGCGACTGCCTCACCGACGACGGCGGATCGACGGCGACCGGGTTCTCGGCCAACTCGTCGAGCAACGTCGAGTGGAAGGGCTGCATCGCCTATGGCATGTCGGTGGCTCACGGCTTCACGCACAACACCTGCCGGAACCTTCGGTACGTCAACTGTCATTCGTTCCTGAACGCCACCTACGGCTTCAACAGCGAGTCGTCGATCGACGTGCTGTTCTCGAACTGCATCGCAGGTGGCAAGTCCACCCTGGCCGCCACGCACGCCTACGCCAGCGGCACCACACTCGGCAACACCGACCGTGGGTTCACGATCAACGGCACCACACAGGTCGTGATCGCCGGGTGTCTCAGCCGGTGGAACGCCCGAGGCATCGACTTCACCAACTCGTCGTCCGGGCACGTCATCGGCGGGGCCTACACCGACAACACCGCCTACGGCATCAGCTTCGGTGACACCGCCTCGGCGACCGCCGTCCGCATCTCGGGGTCGCCGCTGATCGCCAACAACCCGACGAAGAACGTCGCCGTTCCTGGTGGCATCGCAGGGTTCGCGCCGCCGTGCAACGTCACCGCCCCGTCGATCCCGGCGACCACGGTGGCGCTCACCAACCCGTACCCGTTCGCCGCCACGGTCTACCTGACCGGCGGCACCGTCAGCGCGGTGGCCGTCGCCGGGACGGCCACCGGACTCACAGCGGGCACGTTCCGAGTCCCGGCCAACGCCACGATCACGCTGACCTACACCGTCGCTCCGACGTGGACGTGGTTCCTCGAATAGCGCGAGAACCTTTCAAGCCCTTCCTTGCGCGCCTCGCCGCGCTGCGCGCATCATGACCCCCTCGATCGAGCCCCCACCGCGCCCACCGCGATGGGGGCTCGTTCGCGCTCGGCGGCACTCGGGCGCGCGGTCGCGGAATGGTCGCGGACTCCGCCCCACGTCACGGGAGCGCGACCGGCCGGACCTCACGCAGTGCACGTAGATCCACGTGGTGCACCCCCGGCAGCATGTTGCCAAGGTGAGGGTCGCGAGTTCGAATCTCGTCATCCGCTCGACGAAGCCCCTGGTCAAGACACTGGCCAGGGGCCGGGTGCATGCCATCCTGCGCGTGGTGCCGTCGCGCTACCGTCGAGGACGTGGACCGCGACCTCGCCCGCCGACTCCGCCGAGCATCCAAGGCCGTCGAGGCTGCCGTGTCCGAACGGAACCAGCTCGTGTTCGACGCCACGGCCGCCGGCTGTTCGACCCGTGCGATCGCCAACGAGCTCGGCGTGTCGCACGTCGCCGTGTTCCGCATCATCCAGCGCGCCAAGGCCGCAGCCACGGCCGACACCGAAGGCGGGGAGTGATGGCCGTGGCTGATCAGACCCTGCTGCCGACCCCGACGCACCTGCGGATGGCCGAGCTGATCCGCGCCGAGATGGAGCGCCAGAACTGCTCCCAGGCGCTGCTCGCCAAGGCTGTCGGCCGCTCGGCGAAGCACGTCAACCAGGTGCTCAACGGCAAGGCGTCCACGCATGAGCTGGACTACTGGGCGCACATCCTGGGCGTCCGCTTCATCATCTCGCTGGCGGAGGCGCACCGTGGATGACCTCGCCGAGCATCGCGCTCGTCGTTGGTTCCTGCTCGTGTGCCGCGAGTGCTGGCCCGAGGCCACCCACGATGCCACGATCGTCAATGCCTGCATGGGGTTCATCCCCACGGCGAGCGCTGCGTTGTAGACCGTCTCGGGCTTGGCCGACATCTCCACCACGTTGCCGCCGGGCAGGCGACGGACGCCCTCCTCGAGCATCCGCCAGGCGGCCTCGCTGAACCCCGCCTGTTCGGCGGCGGCGCGCTTGGAGAGCTTTGCTCGAACCCGGTGGGCTTCAAGCTGTCGGCCGAGCTGCCGCCACGGGCCGTCGATGTCGTTCATGGGCATGTGATCGAACCTCCACCGGGTGATCATGCGAAGTCAAGCGACAGTGTGAGGGCAGAAGTTCGCAGTTACAAGCATGTAGTTTCACAAACCCCCAGCTAGAGCGATTGTTTGCGCCGCACTAGGCGAATGTGTTGACAGTTCGCAGTAGTTCGCATACGTTGTTCGCATGGCAGCGATCAACCCCCGAGAGTTGCGCCGAGTGATGGATCGCTCAGGCGTGAGCAACACCCGGCTCGTCGAGATGGTGCCCGAACTGAGCCTGCCCTACCTGTCGGACATCCTCTCCGGCCGGCGTCGGCTCAAGCGGAACCCGGAGATGCGCCAGCGCATCGCCAAGGCCCTCGACGTGCCGGCCTACTGGATCGAAGTGCAGGAAGAGGCGGCGGCATGAGCCGGCTCGTCGTCGCCCCCGCACGGCGCCGTGAGGTCGTCGTGCAGCTCGAGCCGATCTCGGTGGACATCCCGACCGCGGCGAGCGCCACTGGCATCTCCGACTCCACCCTGCGGGCCGAGATCAAGGCGGGCTCGCTCCGGGCTCGCCTCGTCGGCCGGCGCATGGTGATCGTCGTCGCCGACCTGCACGCCTGGCTCGACGCCCGGCCGGTGGCGTCGTGATCGCCGGCCTGCTCACCCCCGTGCTCGGCCTGGTGGCCGCGCTGGCGCTGATCGCTCTCGTGTTCATCGCCGCCAACGACGAGGACCTGTGGTCCTGATGCCGTCGATCACGCAGGCCAACAGCGGGCTCGTGCTCGCCCTGATCGCCCTCGGCTTCGCCCTGCTGGCGCTCTCGTTCCGCTGGCGCTGACCGCGCCGCCACCCCTCACCCGCTTCACAGCCAAGGAGAACCCCATGTATGTCAGCATCGACCTCAGCCCCGCCGACTTCCTCGACGGCTTCGGCGTCCACTCGATCGGCGACGGCACCGAGTTCAAGCCCGCCGACTCGGCGTGGATCGAACTGGGACCCCGCCTCTACAGCCGGCTCACCGCCGCCGAGTGCGAGCGGATCGCCGCTCGCTTCACCGGCCTGGCGCTCCGCATCGACGAGCTGACCTTCGCCCGCGACGCAGTGGCCGAGGCCGAGCGTCGCCTCGACGAGGCCAACGACCTGCTCGACCGGGCGTTCGGCGACGGCACCTGCCCGGCCGACCCGGACGGCATGCACTCGTCGGACTGCGGCCACGACGTCGAGGACGGCCGCGACGTCGAGAGCGCCAGCTACCAGGCGGCGGCATCGTGACCCCGACCGAGCCGCTCGACCGCACGCACGCCATGTCCATCGCGTGCACCAACGCCCTCCGCTGCGCCTTCGAGACGCTCCGCTGGAACGCCCGCACCTGGGAGCCGAAGCCGATGCCCTCCGGGTGGCGGCGATGAACGGCCCGATCACCGACCGAGGCTTCGAGCTGCTCGACGACCTCGAAGAGATCGACCTGGTGGACGTCGACGACCTCGACGACGACTACGACCCGATCGACCGCATCGACGACCGCTGGGCGACCGAGCAGGCCGAGATCGCCTACGAGCGCTGGATCGGTGCCTGATGGCTCGCGCTGCTGACACCTTCCAGGGCGAGCGCGAGCCCGGCATCCAGCGCGGTCGCGGCGGCTTCATGCGTGCCGCGAACGACACGCCGTACATCACCGACCCGACCGGCGCTCGCACGAAGCCCAAGACCAAGGCCGACGAGGGGCACGTGAAGCGCTCACCGTACGGCAGCCCCAGCGGCGCCGGGAAGCTGATCGAGAACACCTACAACCTCCAGAAGTGGGGCGAGCGGATGACGGTCACCGGCATCGGCGTGCAGCTCGCGCTCATCGCCGACTGCGCCGTGCTGGCCACCATGGAGCGCGACACGCCCGAATGGCGCGAGGCCGCCGACCGAGTCGTGGTCGCCGCCAAGGGCGCGGCCAAGTCGATGCTCGCCGCTGATCGCGGCACCCACGCCCACGCGCTCACCGAGGACAACGACGAAGAGCGCGACTGGATCGTGCGGGCCGAGGCGGGCGAGATCCTGGACGTGCCGACCGAGGCGCAGCGTGGCCTCGTCGAGGCGTGGCAGGAGATGCTCGTCCGTGACGGGCTCGAGATCCTCGCCGTCGAGGCCTCGTGCGTCGACGACCGCTGGCGGCTCGCCGGCACGCTCGACCGGATCGCCCGCACCACCAAGCCGCTGACGTTCGTGCTCCACGGCGGCGAGCAGCGCGTCATCCCGGCCGGCACCGTGCTCGTGCTCGACGTGAAGAGCGGCAAGTGCACCAAGCGCCGGGACGGCACGATCATGTATTGGGCGGGCTACGCGGTGCAGATCGCCAGCTACGCGCAGTCGGTCCCGTACGACACCGAGGCCGAGACGAGGGGCGAGTGGCCGTGGCCGATCAGCCAGGAGCACGCCGTGATCGCTCACCTCGACGTGCTCGGCGCGATCGATGGACGGCCGACGTGCGAGCTCGTCTACGTCGACCTCGTCGCAGGGCGTGAGCACGGCGGCGAGTGCGTACAGGTCGCCAAGGCGTGGGCCGACCGGCGCGACGTGTTCTCGGTCGCCCAGGTCGTCGACGATGCCGAGGGCATCACCACCACCACCGAGATCGAGCCTCAGTCGTCGCCCGTCCTGCCGGCGACCGAGGCCGAGGAGGCTCCTGCGGCTGCAACCGTGGTCGAGCCTCAGCCCGCCGAGCCGGAGGTGGCGACTTCCCCCGCTGCCGACGGCTCGGTGGAGCTGTTCGAATGCGACCAGCCCGACGAGGGCGGGCCCGCCGACGAGGCTGCCGTCGCAGCGCTGACGCAGCGGTTCCTCGCCCTGCCCGAGGCCATCCGCAAGGGATGGTGGTCCGATCTCACCACGCAGGCGCAGACCGGCGTGCGGGGCCGCGGCCGGGTGCCGTACCGCCTCGGCGAGGGCAAGACGATCCGACGCTTCGAGATCGCCCGAGCGCTCGTCGCGCTGGCCGAGGGTGGCGTGCTCGGCGGCGTCGACACGGACTTCGCCGACGACGTCCTGCGGGCGCTCGTGGCCACCGTGCTCGACGTCGACGCCATCTGGTGGCCGACGACGCTGCCCGGCCAGTGCGTCGGGATGCTCGGCGCCACCGAGGCCGCCGCCTTCGCCCGCGTGGTCGACGGCCTGTTCAGCGGCGTCACGACGCTGCGCTTCCGCGACGACGGCAGGCCCGTCGCGCACACCGATCTCGCCGCCATCTCGGCGGCGTGAAACCACGGCCCCAGGGCCACCAACCAAGAGGAGCAACACCATGGCAAGAGCAGCAGATCAGGGCAGCGGCGGCGGAGGCCTGCCGTTCGTGAAGTTCGCCAAGATCGGCGACCGCTTCGTCGGAGCGTTCGCGTCCGACGTGGCCGAGTCGAGGCGGCAGCAGCGCAAGTTCAAGACGGGCGAGCTGCTGTGGAAGGACGCCCCCGGCCCCGACGGCAAGCCCGTCCCGCTGACCGAGGAGGTCATGTACTTCGTGGCGATGCCCGGCACCGTCGCCTACACCGGCAACAAGGAGGAGGAGAACCTCGTCGCGATCGAGCCGAGCGCGCACGTGCGGTTCGCCATCTCGGGCTTCAAGTGGGGCCAGGTCATCGACGCCCGCAAGCAGCTCGAGCCCTACGCCGGGTTCCCGGCGGGCAAGCCGTGCAGTGGCGACATCTACGAGATCGAGCTCGTCGCCCGCAGCAAGGCCACCGACAACCCGGCTGCGGCGATCAAGGCCGGCTTCGAGGTGCTCGACGGCAAGCGCATCGTCATGCGCTCCGACGAGAAGTTCGAGGAGTGGGCGATGATGCGAGTCCGCGCCGGCCAGGACACCAACGCCGCCAACGACTACCGCATCACGATCCGCCGCCCGCGGCCCGACGAGAAGCGGTGGGAGCAGGAGGCCGACGCCCTCTTCGACTCGAAGCCGTGGAAGGCCCAGGCCATGGCCACCGCTGGCGGCGGCAGCGAGCCGACGGCCGAGGACCTCGAGCCGTTCTGACCTGACGGGGCGGGGTCCTCTCCGCCCCTGTGACACCGGCGCTCGCAGCGGTGGCCCCGTCGGGACTGCGAGCAACTCCCCACGGCTCCGGAGCACGACGCACGGCACGCATCGCCCCGGGTTCGACACCCGGCGTGGGGACCACCAACAGCAAGGAGGAACCATGTCCGACAACCTGACCGCAGCCAGCGAGCTGCTGGCCGAAGAGATGCGCTCGCTGGTCGAGCAGATCGACCACCTGACCGCACGACGGCAGCGCATCGAGCGAGCGCTCGCCTACCTCAGCTTCGAGCAAGCCGCCGACCCGCTGCTCGGCGACCACGTCTACGTGCTCGTCGACCCTGAGCGGGCTGCGGAGCTGGAGGCAGAGCAGCCGATCACGCCGAGCCAGGCGGCCAAGCTCGCTCGAAGCGTCGACGTGCCGCCCGCCCCTGCCAAGGCATCGACCCTGCCGCATCCGTGCCCCGAGTGCGGACAGACGTGCGGCGGGCCGCAGGGGCTCGCGGCGCACCGCCGCAAGGCCCACGGCATCGCCGGCAAGGCGAGGTCATCCACCGTCGACCTCGACGCCGTGCGGGCGCTCGTCGAGCAAGCGGGCGACGCAGCATGAGCACGATCAGCCTGCGCGACCTGATCGATCGGCCGGAGTGGATGGCCGACGCTGCGTGCCGCACGGTCAGCCCGAGCGTCATGTACCCCGTCACCGGCGGCAAGCCACTTGCCGAGGCCAAGCGCATCTGCCGCACGTGCGACGTCCAGGTCGAGTGCGCCGCCTACGCGCTGGCGAACAACGAGACGTACGGCACGTGGGGCGGGCTGGGCGAGCGCGAGCGCAACCGGGCTCGACGCACCACCACCGGCCTGACGGTCCGCTCGGCACAGAGGGGGCGGGCATGACCGCCACCATCCAGACCCTGCGCTGCGGCTCGTGTGGTGCCCCGATCACCTGGACCACCACCGAGGGCGGCGACCGGATGCCGTGCGACGCCCACCCGGTCGCAGGCGGCAACGTCCGCATCCTGCCCGGCGGGAAGGCGAAGATCACCCCCGGCGGGATGGTCGACATGTTCGACTCGACCGACGACGGCGTGCGCCACGTCTCGCACTTCGCCACCTGCCCCGACGCCAACGAGTGGCGGGCATCGTGAGCACGAGCCCGACTTCACTCACGCTGCGCGACCTTCGCGCCGACGGATACACCGCCGAGGTCGTCGAGCGATGGAACCCGCACGCTCGCGTGCGTCACGACCTGTTCGGCATCGTGGACGTGCTCGCGATCCGGGGCGGCGAGACGCTCGCTGTTCAGGCCACCTCGGCGACGAACATGTCCGCACGCGTCCGCAAGATCGCCGACGCCACGACCATCGCCGCCATCCGCGAGGCGGGGTGGCGCTTCGAGGTCTGGGGCTGGGCCAAGAAGGGTGCTCGCTGGGAGTGCCGCAAGGTGGACGTGTCGTGAGCGGGCTCCGCGTCACGCCAGTCGAGGTCTGCGGTGCGAAGCATCCGACGAGCTGGTGGATCACCTGCCAGTTGGACACCGACCACTTCGGGGAGCACGTGCGCGACTGTCCGCCGGTCGAGGTGGGCGAACGCCTCAAGTTCAGTCAGTTGACGGTGCATTGGCAGGACCCATGCGAATGCGACTCGCACACCGGTGTGGGTGAGGACCTGTGGAAGTGCGACGAATGCGGCGAGGTCATCCGGTACGTCGACGATCCGCAAGGTCGCATCGTGGTGACGACGTTGCACCCGTACAACGATCGGCGCGTCCGGGTTGAGATGGTCACGCCCGGCGACCGACCCGGCAATCGGGAGTGGTGGACGTGAGGGGGCCGACCGTGGCTGATCTCCAATGCGCTCACGGCACGTTCGAGGCCGCAGTCCAGATCGGCCGCATGTTCGACATGACGGACCGTGCTACTCCCGAGCAATCCAGAGCCGATCCCTCGTCGTGGCTTGGCGACGCCCGCCACCTTCCGTGGTCGGACTCGTCGGTGGACTGCATCGTGACCTCGCCTCCGTACTGGGGGCAGCGCGACTACGGGCACGCCGATCAGATCGGGTTGGAATCGACCTGGGTGGACTACATCGACAACCTGATGCTGGTCGCTGCCGAGATGCGGAGGGTGCTCCGTCCTGACGGAACCCTCTGGCTGAACCTGGGCGACACCTTCAACACGCGAGCGATCATCCGCCCTTCATCCCACCAGGGCGGCCTCGGCCACGACAACGAGTCGATACGGCTCACCTGGTCGCAGGCTCGCGACCTCGGGCTGGTGCGCTACTCGGCACGGCAGCCAGGCTTGAAGGACAAAGACCTGATGGGACTGCCCTGGCGTGTCGCCAACGCATTTGTGGAACAGGGCTGGTACCTCCGAGCCGACATCATCTGGTCGAAGCCCTGGTGTGCCCCCGAGAACGGCCTGGACCGCCCACGACGGATGCACGAGTACGTGTTCCTGCTCACGCCGAATGAGCGCAGCCGCTACCGACGTGCCGATGAGGTCGAGCATGGCTCGGTCTGGTCGATCGCCCCGAGTGCCACGGGAACCGAGCACACCGCAGGGTTCCCTGACGAGTTGGTGCGACGCTGCATCATCCCGTCCACCGCTGTCGGTGATGTCGTGGCTGATCCGTTCGGCGGCTCGGGCACCACTGCTCGCGTTGCTCGGTCGCTTGATCGCATCGGCTGGTCGCTCGATCTTCGGTCGTGGGAGCCCTCGCTTACTTGCACCACTCAAGACCTGCGGGAGGAGTTGCAGGTCGTGATGAGCGCCCCCTGCGAGAACTGCGAGGAGGCCGACCGTGGCTGATCTCAACGAGGAATACAGAGTGGACGACCGCCCATGCGAGCGCTGCGGCGCCCCGCAGGTGGTGTGGTTCGCTCCGAACGAGCTGTGGAACTTCGTTCTCGGTGGCCCCGAGGCCCTCGACGATCCGGGCGGCGTGCTCTGCCCGACGTGCTTCATCGTGCGCTGCGAGTCGAACCCGGCCACGGCTGGATTGGTGTGGCGGCTGGAACCCACCACCGGCGATCGTGGCGTGGCTGACGTGCGTCGGGACGAGCGCCGCCGCCTGGCCGACCTGCTCGACGAGCACGCAGCCACCATCGGGGCGTTCACCTGCGACACCGAGGCGACCGTTCGGATGGTGGCCCTCCTGCTGCGCCTGAACCACGAGGGGGCCGACCGTGGCTGAGCGCATCCGTTGGCGCCTGTGGGCGCTCGTGATTCGGTTGCCGATGGTGTGCCCATCGCAGGCGCACTCCCGCCTCGTGTGGCGTCTCCGTGACCGCTCGATCCGGATCGACCCCATCTGCCGCTTGGACGCCGACCGCAACGGCTCGTGCTACTGCGGGAAGGTCCGCACCTGCCCGCCAGCTACTTCCACGAGCGAGGAGACCGACCATGGCTGATCTCAACGAGCAATCGGCCTCGTACGCCCGCCGTCGTTCCGCCCTGAAAGGGCGGGTGCTGATGTGGCTCTCGATCATGGCGGGCGATGGGTCCAACTGGGAGGTGTTGGCCGAATACGCCGATGGCCTGGGACTGGGCGATGAGGCGGTCCAGTCCGTGCTCGACGAGGTGGGGCGCGAGCTGTGGAATCGGTCAGCCAGACACCCATCGCCCGACGAGGTGCGCCCAGCACGTACTACTTGCACGAGCGAGGAGGTCGGCCGTGGTTGATCCCAACGATTCTTCTTCGAGCCGCAACCCGTACCGGCACGACCACAACCCGCTGAACGGGGACTTCCGCGGCGGCATCTGCGCGGCGTGCGAGTGGGAGACCTATGACGTCGGCATTCCGTCGGTTGACGTCTGCTCGTTCTGCGCCGACCCCGAGTGCGACGGCATCGGCTGCATCGGCAGCCTCGACTCCAACGAGACCGCCGATCACGACACCATCGAGCAACTCCACGACCTGATCCGCGCAGGAGCGGCATGGAAGATCATGCAGACGCACGGCTACGTCGTCGCTGAACGGGCGCTGGCGCACGCCGAGCACCGCGTCGCTCATGAGTTTGGCGTCGAAGGCGCTGAGCCCGTGACGTGGCGTGAATGGCAGGTCATCAGCGACGACGGCGGCGGCGTGTCGTTCAGCGTGAACGTCCTCGACTTCGACTCCGAGCGCGTGGCTGCGCGATGGGTGCGACCAGGCACTCACCTCGCCATGGCCGAGTATCGGCGATGGACGTCGACCGCCGTGCTCGTTGCCCGCAAGCGCCACGAGACGAGATGTCCTCGCGACGTGGGCAAGCGGCCGAGATGGATGTCGCCCGACCAGTACGACCCCTGCCAGTGCACCCTGACGGCGGGACATCAACCACCCTGCCGCTGCCTCCACGGGGCGGATGAACCTTCCACCAGCGAGGAGGCCGACCGTGGCTGACTCCCGTATCGCCGACGATCGTCTCCCTCGCCCGCCTGTCGGGTTCCAGACCTGCAACGTCCACGACGGACGGCAAGACCTGTGGGCGGCAGGCGCCACCCGGCAGGTCAACCATCTCGTCGCCGTTCCGACCAGCGGCCCGACCCTGTGCGGACTCACCCGCTTCGGCAAGGACGCCGACCTGACCGGCTGGTCGATGGGTGGCGGTGTCTCCGGCCCGACCATCGAGCAGGCCCCGTGCGAGACGTGCTGGGCGGCAGCTACTTCCACGACGTCTTCGCCCGAGGTCACGTCGTGACCACCGCCGTCGGCAGTGCCCGCACGCACAAGGTGAAGCGCAAGCGGCTCCGTCAGCAGCTCCGCGCCGCCGGGCTCAGCGCCGAGCGCATCGCCACCATCAGCGCCCGCTACGAGCGATCGCAGGCGGCACGGCGCGCGAGCACCACGTGACCGACTGGAGCCGCCTCGCCGGCCTCACTTGCACCTGCCCACCGGGCTGCACCACGGGCAACACCTGGGGTGACGGCCCGCGCCGGTGCGCCACCGACTGTAAGCCCTGCCGCCTCATGGCCGGGCAGACCTACACGAAGCCGAACACGAAGAAGGCCAACGCATCGTGACACCGCTCGAACACGCCCTCGCATACGCCGCTCGCGGCTGGCGCGTCGCGCCCATTCCACCCGGCCAGAAGCACCCCGCCGGCCTGTCCCGCTGGCAGGAGCTCGCCACGACCGACGCGGCCACGATCACCGCCTGGTGGACCGACGCCCCCGATCATGGCGTGTGCATCGCCACCGGGCCCGGCTCGGGCGTCGTGGCCATCGACATCGACACCTACGCAGGTGGCGACGACGGCTGGGCCGAGCTGCTCGCGCGCCACCACGCCGACGAGCCCGAGACGGTCGAAGCGATCACCGGCGGGGGCGGGCGGCACCTGCTGTTCGCTCACCCCGACGACGACGGCCCGATCATCACCAACGCCGCCCACGCGTTGCCGCCCGGCATCGACGTCCGTGGCGACGGCGGGCAGATCGTCGTCGCCCCGACCATCCACCCGCGCACCGGCGTGCCGTACTGCTGGGAGGCCGAGCACGACCCGTTCGACGGCGTCGCGCTCGCGCCGCTGCCCGGCTGGCTGCTCGAGCTGCTCCGCGCTCCGGTGCCGTCCCAGGTCGCCCGAGCCGAGCGCACGCCGTACGTCGGCGGCGACTCGATCGTCGAGCGCTTCGCCGCCGAGCACACGTGGCCCGAGCTGCTGACGCCCGCCGGCTGGACGTTCCACAGCGCCCGCAGCGACCAGATCGGCGGCGCCTACGAGCTGTGGACGCGGCCGGGCAAGACGGTGCACGACGGCATCAGCGCCTCGCTGTACTACGGCGGCTCCGACGTGCTCAAGGTGTTCACCTCGTCGGCCCTGCCGCTGCGGGCGGGCGAGACGTACACCCGGTTCGGGTTCTACGCGGCGCTCGAGCACGGCGGCGACATGATCGCAGCCGGGCGCGCAGCGCGGCGCGAGTCGAACACGATCAACGTCGCCACGAGCACCGGCACGCCCGCCCAGAAGGCGGCGAACACCGCACCGGCCGCCGCCGACCTGCCGGTGCTGCCCGTTCCGCCACGCAGCCGCCCCGACATCGTGCACAACGGCCGCCAGCTCGACGGGCTCGCCACCGAGGCGCTGCGCGCCCTGATGGCCGCCAACGAGCCGCCGACGCTGTTCGTGCGTGCCGGGCAGCTCGCACGGCTCCGCCAGGACGAAGAGACGCGCCCGATCATCGAGGCGCTGCGCACCGAGCACATGCGCCTCGCGCTGGCCGAGGCCGCCGACTGGTGGCGCTCGCTCAAGGACGGCGGGCTCACCGCCACATCGCCGCCCAACGAGGTGGCCGTGAGCGTGCTCGCCGCCGGAGAGTGGGAGATGCCGCCGCTCGCCGGCGTCGTCGAGCTGCCCGTGCTGCGCCCCGACGGCACCTTCGCCACCGAGCACGGCTACGACGCCGGCACGAAGCTCTACCACTGGCACCGCGGCGAGCCCTACCAGCCCGTGCCCGAGACGCCGACCGCCGACGAGCTCGCCGCCGCCGTCGCGCTCGTCGACGACGTGCTGTGCGACTTCCCGTGGGACACCTCGGCCGACCGGGCGAACGCCTGGGGGCTGCTGCTGACGCCGCTCGTGCGCGCGATCGTCGGGCAGGTCCCGATGGCGCTCGTCGACGCCCCGGAGCCGGGCACCGGCAAGGGCTTGCTCGTGTCCGTGGCGGCACTGATCACCATCGGCCGCTCGGCGGCGCTGATGGCGTGGCCGACGGACGACACCGAGCTCGAGAAGAAGGTCACCGCTGCGCTGATGGCCGGGAACACGATGATCATCTGGGACAACGTCGAGGGGATGATCAAGTCGGCCACGCTGGCCGCCGTGCTCACCGCCGACTCGTGGCAGGGACGAGTGCTCGGCCGCTCCGAGATGGTCATGGTGCCGAACCGGGCGACGTGGTGCGCCACCGGCAACAACATCGACGTCGGCGGCGACCTCGCACGGCGCTGCTACCGGATCCGCCTCGATGCCCGCCAGGCCCAGCCGTGGAAGCGCACCGGGTTCCGTCACGTCGACCTCGCCGGCTACGTCGCCGAGCACCGTGGTGATCTGCTGCACGCGCTCTGCACGATCGTGCGGTCGTGGTGGGTGGCCGGCCGGCCGATGGCCAACTCGATCGGCGCCATGGGCGGCTACTCGTCGTGGGTGCGCACCGTCGGGGGCATCCTCGAGCACGCCGGCGTCGGCGACTTCCTCGGCAACCTCGCCGAGTTCCACGCCTCGGCCGATCGTGACGCCCAGGCGTGGGAGGCGTTCCTCACGGCGTGGTCCGAGTACTACGGCGAGACGCCGATGACCGTGGCCGAGCTCGTCGCCACGATGAAGGAGATCTACCTCGGCCACCGCCTGCGCGACGTGCTCCCGGACGACCTCTCGGGGCACTTCGAGTCGGCCGGTTTCGGCAAGCGGCTGGGGCGCGCACTGCGCCAGCGGACCGGTCGTCACTACGGAGACGAGGGCCTCCACCTCGTCGAGATGCCGAGGGACCGGCGGCAGGTCGCCATCTACAGCGTGACCACTCGGTCGGTGGCGCTCTTCGAGGGCGCGGGTTTGGAAGAGAAACCCGCGCGTGACGATTCGCTGACCAGGAGCGACGCGAACGCCGCGGGTTTCGCGGGTTTCTTTCCCAACCTTCGCGGGCAAGAAAGTTATCCACAGGATGAAAATCACAGAGCGCACGGGCCAGAAAAAACCCGCGAAACCCGCAAACCCGCGTTCGTGGATCCGGCCGACCTGGAGATGTTCTGATGGCCACGGAACGCCCGTACGACCCCGCGCGCCTCATCGAACGCCTCCACCCCGAGCCGCTGCGCTCAGTCGCTCGGCGCCTCGGCATCGACCCGGCGATGCTCTGCCGGCCGTGGAGCGAGCGCCAGGCCGACACCTACGCCACGCGCCTCGACCTGCACCCTGGCGAGGTCTGGGGCGACCTCTGGTGGCACGGCGTCACCCTCGATGACTTCGAGCCCATCCGGCGCTCACCGACGTGGCTCCACCGCAGCGTCGGCCGACTGGCGTGCGTCGCACCGATCGGTGCCGTCGCCCCTCCGGCCAATGGGCGGTTCCTGCGCCGTGCAGCGGGCCTCTCGGCCGCCGAGCTGGCCGCACGGCTCCACGTGCGCACGACGACGCTCCAGGCGTGGGAGCGAGGCGTGAACGCCCCCCGGGGCGACATGGCCGAGGCCTACGGCGCTGCGCTCGTCGAGCTGGCCGAGTGGGTCCACGCCAACGCCGAGCGGATCGGGCTGACGGCTCGCGGCGGTTCCGAGGATCGCTCCAGGCCACGGCGTTCGGGCCGATCGGTCAACACGTCCTGTCACGAATAGGAACATGACGACAAACAACCCACCCGGCGAGGTGTACTTCGTCGGGGTCCCCGAGTTCGGACGCCGATTCGGCGTCAGCCGGACCAGCGCCTGGGAGCTCGTGCGGCGCGGCGTGGTCAAGACCACGTGGATCGGCGGCCGGCGCCTCGTGCCCATCGCCGAGTGCGAGCGGTACGCCGCCGAGCTCATGGCGAACGCCTCGTGATCGGGCAGCGAAGAGGGCCGACCCCGACCAGGCCGGCCCTCGACACGAACGCCTCGCGGATCGGGCTGACGGCTACCGTGACAGCAAAAGGAGCAGAGCGATGACCAGGACCAGCACAGCCATCGTCGACGGTCACACCTTCGTGATCCGAACCGAAGAGCGCGAGGTCGACCCTGGGCTCGGCAAGTTCTTCGTGGTCGAGCACGAGAGCTGGTTCATCGACGACATCCCCGTGACGCGCGGAGAGTTCGTGGCACGCCTCGGGCCGGCGCTCGGCTGGCCATTGCAAGGGTGATCAACGACCCTTGCAAATCTTGCAAGGGTGACCCGCTCGAAGTACTCCGAGGAGCAGAAGGCCGAGGCGCTCTCCCTCGTCGCCTCCTACGGCGTGGCCGAGGCAGCCAAGCGCACGGGCATCAACAGCGGCACGATCGGCTCCTGGGCGACACGGGCCGGCGTCACCTCGCCGGACCCCGTCGACACCATGGCCGCGGTGGCCACCCGAGCCGCCTCGATGGCCCAGCGCAAGCAGGCGCTCGCCGAGGGTCTGCTCGACGACATCGTGAAGCTGCGCGCCCAGCTCTTCGCCCCGGCCCTCGAGCGCAAGGTCGTCACCCTGCGGGGCGGGCATGCCGACCAGGGCACCGTCGCCGAGATCGTCGACGTGAAGCACGTGCGGCCGACTGTGGCCGACCAGAAGCGCCTCGTCGAGGCGATCTCCACGGCGCTGGCCTCGGTGCAGCTCCTCACCGGCGGGCTCACCGCCGCCCTCGGCGTGAGCGACACCCGGCCCGCCGAGGACCTCGCGCCCACCGAGCAGCGTGAGCGAGCGCTCGCCGTCGTGCGCCAGCTCGGCGAGCGGGCCCGCAGCGCGTGAGCCTGCTCGACGACGAGCTGGCCGACTACGACCAGGACGGCCTCGACGAGCTCGCCGTGCGCGCCGCCGAGACGCTCTCGCCTGAGCTGTGGCTGACGAGGGTGCTGCCGGCGTACTGCTTCGCCACCGGCACCGAAGAGCTGCCCGACGCCGAGGCGCTCTTCGCCGCCCACCACCGGGACTACTGGGCGTGGCTGTGGGCGATCGAGCCCGGCGTGCGCCCGGAGGCCTTCCTCGGCATCTGGCCTCGTGGCGGGGCGAAGTCGACGAGCGCCGAGATGGGAGCCACCGCGCTCGGCTGCCGAGGCAAGCGCCGGTACGGGCTCTACGTGTGCGGCACGCAGCCCCAGGCCGACGACCACGTGGGCAACATCGGCACGATGCTCCAGGGCGAGCGCATCGAGCGCTGGTACCCGCAGATGGCCGAGCGCCTGGTCGACAAGTTCGGCACGTCGAAGGGCTGGCGCCGCAACCGCCTGCGCACGGCCACCGGGTTCACCGTCGACGCCATCGGGCTCGACACGGCAACCCGAGGCGTGAAGCTCGAGGACCAGCGGCCGGACTTCATCGTGATCGACGACATCGACATGCACGACGACTCGCCGCGCGAGGTGAAGCGCAAGATCGACGCGCTGACCAAGGGCCTGATCCCCGCCGGCGCACCCGACGTGGCGATCCTCGGCATCCAGAACCTGATCCACCGTGACGGCGTGTTCGCCCGCCTGGCGAGCGGCCGGGCGAAGTTCCTCGCTCGCCGCCGGGTGTCGGGCCCGATCCCCGCGGTCGTCAACCTCGTCACGCGCCACGAGCCGCAGCCCGACGGCACCGGCCGTGACGTCGTCGTGAGCGGCGAGCCGACGTGGACCGGCCAGACGTTGGCGCGCTGCCAGGAGCAGATCGACGACATGGGGCTGCTCGCCTTCCTCGCCGAGGCCCAGCACGAGGTGAACCGTCGGGAGGGCTCGCTGTGGCTGCCCGAGCAGCTCGCCACGGTGCGCCAGGAGCGGCCGGACGCCCTCGACCGTGTCGTGGTGGCCGTCGACCCCTCCGGCGGCTCCACGGACGAGCATGATGCCCAGGGCATCATCGTGGCGGGCCGCGCCGGACCCAAGGCGTGGATCCTCGAGGACGCCACCGGCCATCGCACGCCCGCCGGCTGGGGCGACCGGGCGGTCGAGGCCTTCGACGACTGGGATGCCGATGCCTTCGTGGTGGAAACGAACTTCGGCGGCGAGATGTGCGCCGACGTGATCCGCTCGGCGCTGGAACGCATCCGCGGGGCCGTGCTGCGCGAGGACAACGAGTCGCTCGGCACCGGGGCCGGCCGACTGCTGCGCCTGTGGTTCGCCGGCAACCGCGTCGTCGAGATCCGGATCATCACCGCCAGCCGAGGCAAGCACGCCCGCGCCGAGCCGATCGCAGCGCTCTACGGGCGGCCCGACGAGCCCGACACGTGGTCAACGACCCGAGTCCATCATGCAGAGCACCTGCCCGAGCTGGAGGACGAGATGACGAGCTGGTCGCCGGACGCAGCGTGGAGCCCGAACCGCATGGACGCCGCAGTCTGGGCGCTCACCGACCTCATGCTCGACGCCCCCAAGCGTGGCCGCCGTCGCTCCATCGTCGGAGTGAGCGCACTGTGACGCAGGTGGTCCGCGTCAGGGATCGTGGCGGCCGTCAGCTCGAGGTGCGCGACCCTCGGGCGGCGACGCAGCGCCTCGGCTACGTCAGCCCGACCATGCCGCAGATCGACGAGTGGAACGCCGAGCAGGCCTTCCGCCTCGGCTACGCCATGAACGTCGTGGCCTACCGCTGCGTGCAGCTCCGAGCTCGTGCCGGCGCCTCGGTGCCGTGGGTGTCGGGCCGTCGCCTCGGTGACGCCACGACGATCAACGAGCGGGCCGCGCTGACGAAGCTGCTCGGCCCGCCTCCCGGTGGGCCGGCGCCCAAGCTCAGCGCGCGCAAGCTGCTGCGCTGGACGTTCGCCCAGAAGATCGTGACCGGTCGCCGGGCGTGGGAGATCGAGACGGACAACGGCAAGCCCGACGGCCGCCCCGTGGCGTTCTGGCCGCTCGCCGCCGCCAACCTGCGCGCCACGCCCTCGAAGGGTGGCGTCGAGTGGTTCCGGCTGTTCGAGTACGGCAGCTACGTCGAGCCCGAGCGGTTCCAGCCGGGGAACGTCTTCTACGGCTGGGAGCCCAGCGGCAACGACTTTCGGCAGGCCGAGAGCGAGTTCCAGGCCGCACGGTTCGACCTCAGCCTCGTGACGCTCTGCGATCGCTACTCGCTCGGCTTCCTGCGCAACAACGCCGTGCCCGCGGCGATCATCACGACGACGCAGTTCCCGAGCGACGACAAGCGCCAGGCGTTCATGCGCAACTGGGCGGGCGAGTTCGGTGGCCCCGACAACGCAGGCCGAGTGGCGCTCAACGAGGTGGGCGACGACGGCGACGGGCCGGTCGGCGACTCGATCGACGTGAAGGTGCTCGGCCTCTCGGCCAAGGACGCCCGCCTCGTCGAGCAGCGCAAGGAGCTGACTCACGAGATCGCCATCGCTCTCGGCACGCCGTTCTCGAAGCTCGACGCCAGCGGCCGCACGTACGAGAACGCCGACGCCGAGGACCGCGACTGGTGGGAGAACACGATCCTGCCCGAGCTGCTCGACCTCCAGGACGACATCAACATGCAGCTCGCCCCGCGCCTGGGCAGCGAGGTCGGCTGGTTCGATCTGCGCGGCGTCCGGGCGCTGCAACGGCGCATGTTCGCCCCGCTCGCCGGGTCCGACCTGCCCGAGCTGCTCGACCGCAAGGTGATCGTGCCCAACGAGGTGCGCGCCGAGCTCGACCTGGAGCCGGTGCCGTGGGGCGACGAACCGGTCGAGCAGGCCGACCCCGCCCCGGCGCTGATGCCCGGGGCATCGCCCGTGCTTGACCCGAGCAGCGACCCCAGCATGGGCCCAAGTAGCGACACGCCGCCGGCCAACGACCCCACGGCGAACACCAACACTCCGGCCCGCACCGAGGAGCCCGGCGAGACGCGCAGCGTCGACCTCGAGGCGATCGAGCAGCGCCGGGCGAGCGTGTGGCACTCCGCCGACGCCCGCCGGGCGCGCGTGTGGCACTCCACCGACGCCCTCGTGCGCTCGATCGAGGCCCGCTGGGAGCGGACGATGCAGCGGCTGTTCGCCCGTCAGCTCGACGCCACCCTCACCCGCCTCACCGGCAAGCGTGGACGGCAGGCCTTCACCCGCGCCGTCGGCGACCCGCAGCCGGCCCCATTCGACGCCGAGGACATCTTCGGGCTGGCGTTCTGGGAGCTGGAGACGCGCCAGATCACGCAGGACCTCTACGAGGCCGTCGTGGCCGCTGGCGGGCAGGCGCTCGCGCTGCGGTTCGGCGTCAGCTTCGACATCGCCGCCCAGGGCGTGTCGGACTTCATCGAGGCCCGAGCGAACCAGCTCGCCGGCAACGTCACGCAGACCACCTACGAGGCGATCCAGGCGGCGCTCAACGAGGGCGTTGCAGCGGGCGAGTCGATCGAGCAGCTCGGCGAGCGGATCCGCACCCTGTTCACGCAGACCTACGCCAACCGTGCCGTCACCGTGGCGCGCACCGAGGTGATCAGCGCCTACAACGGGGCGAGCGTGCTCGGCGCTGCGCAGCTCCCGTCCGACGTCGTGGCCGCCCAGGAGTGGATCGCCACGAGGGACGGCCGCACGCGCGAGGCGCACGCCAGCGTCGACGGCCAGCTCGTCGCCATCGGCATGAACTTCGACGTGGGCGGCGAGGCGATGGCCTACCCGGGCGACCCTGCGGGCGGCGCGAGCAACGTCGTCAACTGTCGGTGCACCGTGGCCTTCCTCACGCCCGAGGAGTACACGGCCACGACCGGCACGGAACCGGTCAAGGTGCCCGCCGCCGTGGCCCGCACGGCGATCCGGATGATCGAGACGGGCGACGCACACTTCGACGAGATGCGGTTCCGCCGCGCACTGGAGGTTTCGGCAGCATGAGCATCGAACGGCGCATCTTCCGCGGCGAGTTCCGCGACGTGCCCGGCAGCAACGGCCGGCAGAAGTGGGCGACCGCCGTCCGCTACAACGTCGTCGACGACTACGGCACCCTGTGGCTGCCCGGCGTGTTCGACGAGGCGCTGACCGAGCGCATGCCGACGATCCTCTACGGCCACGACTGGGCGAACCTCGAGCACGTGCTCGGCTCGGGCATCGACACCCGCCAGACGCCGACCGAGGTCGGCCCGCCAGGGGTCGACGTGCTGATGGAGTTCGCCGACGTCCCGGCCGCCGACCTGGCGATGAAGCTCCTGGCCCCCTCGGCGACGTCGCGCGGCGCGGTGCTGCGTGACGTGTCGGTCGGCTTCGAGCGGCGCACGTGGCTGCGTCGGGACAAGCTCACGCCCGAGCAGCTCGCCATGGGCGCCGAGGAGGCGATGCAGTCCGCCGGCATGGACGAGCTGAGCCTCGTGGTGCGCGGCGCGGTGCCCGGCGCGCAGGTGCGTGGCAAGCGCACGGGGATCGCCCTCGACGACGTCGTGGAGATCGCCAAGCGCAAGGCCGCGGGCGAGCTGACCGACGCCGAGGCCCAGGCGGCGATCGACCTGCTGGCGGGCGGTGATGACGGCGACGGCGCGCCCGCTCCGTCTGGGGACGGCGGGGATCCGCCCCCCTCGCCCCCCGACTTGACGGCGGACATCGACGCCGCGCTGGAGTCGATCGGGCGCAGCGCTCCGCGTCGCGAGGCGCGGTTCGCCGACCTCATGGCCGACGACGTGCGCCGGATGCTCGACATCGCCCTGCGCGATCGCCTGATGCCGACACCCGGCGAGCAGTGGGTGTGGATCCGCGACTTTTCCGACACCGTCGTCGTGTTCGACACCGAGGGCACGGGCTGGAGCGGGACGTACAGCCTGGGTTACTCGCTGAGCGGCGGCATGGTGGTGCTGAGCAGCGAGTCGCCTCGGCGAGTGGTGCCGAAGACGACCTACACCGAAACCTGAGGTCAACGCCGCGCCGGACGATGGCGCACGTGACAGCCCCACGAGTACTCGCGTATCCGGCCGACCAGGGAGGGTGCGGTTTCTACCGCCTGCTCGCCGTCTGTCGACACCTCATCGCCCAAGGCCACGACATCGACTACGTGGTGCACGACGACCCGCCCGAGCGCCAGCTCCAGGCGAAGTGGATGGAGCGCACCGACGGCGTGGTCGAGGTGCTCGACGTGGTGGCCCCCGACGTCGACGTGGTCGTGTTCCAGCGCCCGCTCCAGGCGAAGTACGCCACGGCGATCCCGGCGCTCCAGCGCAAGGGCGTGCGCGTCGTGGTGGAGATCGACGACGACTTCGAGCACGTCGAGCCGCGCAACATCTCGTGGAAGGCCGTGCAGCCGAACCTCAGCCCCGGCCGCAACCGGGAGCACCTGCGGCGCGCGTGCGAGCTCGCCGACCTCGTGACCGTCTCGACGCCCGCGCTCGCTGCGGTCTACGGCCGGCACGGGCGCGTCGTGGTGCTGCCGAACTACGTGCCCGCGGCCTACCTGCGGATCCGCCAGGAGGCCCACGACGGGCTCTACGTCGGCTGGTCCGGCTCGATCGACACGCACCCAGACGACCTCCAGATGTGCGGCACCGGCGTGCAGCGGGCGCTCCTGGCCACCGGGGCCAACATGGCGGTCGTCGGCACCGGCAAGGGCGTGAAGGGTGCGCTCGGGCTCTCGCAGGTGCCGCTCGCGTGCGGCTGGCGCAGCCTCCAGGACTACCCCGATGCCGTCGCCCAGTTCGACGTCGGGATCGTCCCACTCAACCCCTCGCCCTTCAACGAGGCGAAGAGCTGGCTCAAGGGCCTCGAGATGGCGTCGGTCGGCGTGCCGTTCATCGCCTCGCCGACCCAGCAGTACCGAGCGCTCACCTCGCTCGGCGCTGGCATGCTCGCCGAGTCACCCCGGCAGTGGGAGGGGATGCTCAAGCGGCTGCTGCGCGACGTCGGCTGGCGCGAGGAGGTGGCGGCGCGCGGACGAGAGGTGGCCGCGACGCTGACCGTCGAGGCGAACGCCTGGCGCTGGCTGGAGGCGTGGGGGAGCCTGGTCAACGCGCCCGCTCAACATGCCTGACGTGACAGCTCAGCATGATGCGGAGGCCCAGGTGGCTGACCGCGTGGACACGATGACCGCCGAGGAGTTCGGCCTGGAGGTCAGGCGGCTGCGCGACCGCCTGCGAGCGATCGAGGTCGAGATGGAGGCAGGGCGGCAGGCAGCAATCGCGGCAGACGAGCACTTGGTCGAGGTGCTCAGTGAGCGCGAGGGGATCCGCGTGATGCTGGCCGAGCTGATCGGGATGGCGATCCGATGACCGACGTCGGCTACATCGACCCGAGCCAGCGCCAGCACCCGAGCGCCTACGCCCCGGCGCACCTGCGGCAGCTCATCGTCGAGGACGCCGTGCGCTCGCACGCGACGCACCTGCCGTGGATGGTGGCGGCGCTCCAGATCATCAGCAAGGCCGAGGGGCGCGGCACGAGCCGCGGGCTCGACGAGACGTTCGAGTCCATCGTGCTCGAGGTCGAGTCGCTGACTGGCCGCCGCGACATGCCGCTGCACTCGGGGCGCATCCTGTGATCGACATCCTCATCCCGACCTACGGCCGCGCCGAGCGCATCGCAGCGGTCGCCGCCAACATCCACACGGCGACGACCGGGAGGCATCACGTCTGGTTCTGCGTCGAGCGCGACGACAGGGCGTCCGTCGATGCAGCGTTCGATGCCGAGGGCATGTGCGTGTTCAACGAGGGGCCACGGAGCTACGCCGGAGCGATCAACAGCGCCTATCGACAGGT
>ERZ724509.155-NODE-155-length-33538-cov-6.480214_pt1 | contig 33538 bp, 50 predicted proteins | sample MGYA00376042_ERZ724509 | MGnify/ENA primary metagenome ERZ724509 (study PRJEB28724, sample SAMN07190887) | wastewater metagenome | isolation source: effluent of sewage treatment plant in Hong Hong | place: USA: Christiansburg, Virginia | collected 2016-03-01 ...
CGCTCTCGTGCCGGTTGGTTTCGACGACGGTGTCGCCGTCGAAGATCCAGTAGCTCATTTCCTCGTCGGCTTGGTCCTCCGGGGTGTTGTGGGCGCCGCTCGGGCCGCCCCACCACACCACAGTGGCGCCCCAGCCTCGCTCCTGTTCTACGTAGGCTTTCGCGCCAACGCGGGCGCACTCCGCCGCCTCCTCGTGCGTCCACCCGGCACGCTTCCGCACTTGTGCTGCGTAGCGGCTTTCCCAGTCGGCGCGCGTGATGAAGCCAAACCCTGCGTTCGAGCCGACTGCCGTCGGCGGGGAAGTCTGTCCCATATTCATACTCCTTTAGCGCCGCCGTCAGCGGCCCAACTCCACGTTAGGCGCCAGGTCCAACATCGTGGCAGGCCCGCCCACAGTCAGGGCACGGCGGCTTCAGCCCGCAAGCCTTGCCGTCCGCGCACACCCGCGTGCAAGGGTCGTCGTCGTGGTCATAGGCCGCGTCGTCAATGATCGTCGTCACCGGGTACGCGCCGCGTGCGTGCGGCTTGGCCGGCAGCATCAAGAATTCGTAGTCGCCGCTGCTGTCGGGCACCGTGCGGCCCCAGGCGTGGCGAATCTTGCCGCCCCAGCCAGTCAGCGGGCCGCCGTTCCAGAACTCGCACGCCTTCCTGAACTCCGCTGGGTCGTGGTGGCCCTTGCTCATCAGCGTCTTGGTGTCGTCGGTGTACAGGCACTCAACCTCCAGCGCGTGGCGCCTAACCTGGCGCTCAACCGGACAGTCAACGGCCGGGCTTTCGGGTGCTTCTTTCATGCTTTCTCCTGGGCCGTTGCCAGCCGGTTAGCTTCTACGTTAGGCCACTTGCAGCGCGGCAAGAGCCTTCGGCACTTCGTCCTTCTCCACGGTCTTCTTGAAGCCCACGTTGCCAGCCGTGTGGAAGACCACCACGCCCTCGGGCTTCATGAAGCCGGGCGCGGCCACGCTGCCGCAGAGCCGCAGGCTTTCAATGCACCAATCAACTGCCGCAGTGTCAAACGGGCCTTGATACAGCACCGGCACCAGCCCGCAGCAGGGTGGCAGCACGTCTTGCGTGCGCGTCACTCGCGGGTCGGCGGTCGGGTAGGTCTTCGGCGCGGTGCCGTGCAACGCCCACCGCTGCACGTTGAACAAGCTGAACCGCTTTTCGCTCAAGCCGTACCGGCGCTGAATGCCGGCACCCCACCACTCGCCAAAGTGGCGGCCAGGCCCCAGCGTCAGCAGTTCGTCGCGGTGCGCTTCAACCCACGCGGCAAAGCCGAAATTGTCATCGGCCGGGGTAATCCAGCGCGTGCGGCTGCCGGCCAGCAGTGTGCCATCTTCGCCAATGAAAACCTGCGCGTTCGTGCCGTCGATCTTCTCGGTCACGATCACTTCGCGGGTCAGCCGCGCCATCTTCGGGAAGTCTTGAAATTCCATGTCAGTCGTCCTTTCGTTCGTTTCTCAACCAGTGGCCTAACACCAGGTCAACCGGACTGCCTGCGGCAGCCGGTTACCAAGCCGTTCGGCGTCAAAACGGGATGTCGTCCGCCATCCCATCAAACCCCGTCACAGCCTTGGCCGCTGCCTGGCGCTGCTGGCTGTGCGTCTGTTGTGGCTTTTGTTCGACGTCGTTTCCGCCAAGCATCGTCATTTCGTTGGCGATGATCTCGGTGGTGTACTTCTCGACGCCATCCTTGTCGGTCCACTTGCGCGTTTTCAGGCGGCCTTCGATGTAGACCGGCTTTCCCTTCTTCAGGTACTCGCCGGCGATCTCGGCCAGGCGGTCGTAGAACACCACGCGGTGCCATTCGGTCTCTTCCTGGCGCTCGCCGCTGGTCTTGTCCTTCCAGCTCCGCGACGTGGCGAGTGTGATGTTGCAGACGGCTGCCCCGCTGGGCGCATATCGCACTTCAGGATCGCGACCCAGGTTGCCGATGAGGGTGACTTTGTTGACGCTTGCCATGTCATGTTTCCTCGGCCATTGCGGCCCATGCGTTGATAAATTCGATCAGGTCCGAACACTCGCGGACCGTAAGCGTTGACGTAGGCCGAAACACGATGTCCACGCCTGCGCCATCAATGGCTGGGAGGTACGTGGCCTGATGACCCGCTGCCCGCCCCCATGCCGCCGTTAGAAGCCGCTTCCACGTGTCAATGCTCTGGTGCTTCCCCGCCCACACCCGAGTGCGTGCAATGTCTGACAGCAGGGCGTGGAGCGCGGCGTTCTGGTCCCCGTTGCGTGACGGCTCTTTGATCGTCACGGAGTAGCCTGCTGGCGCATCGGCTACCGCCTGCATTGCGCGGCGCCGGGCCAGCGGATGAGCAAGAACAAACTTCATTTGATCGCCAGCCTTCCGTCCACCGCGAGTTGCCGCACAGTCATCAGGATTGCTTGGTCCAGTCTGTCGCGCCGCTCCTGCCGCGTCAGTGCGCCGCCTTGGTCAATCTCAGCATGGCAGTCAACACACAGGGCGGCAGTAAAGCAGTCGTCGGTTTTCATCCCCATGCCCTTACCGACGTTTCGGTGTGCGGCCTGTGTAGAGCCCTCACGGAAGCACAACATGCAGGGCAGCGATGCAACGGCGCGCAGCCATTTATCGCTGCGGAAGACTGGCGTCTTGAGGTAGTTCACTTCTTGCCAGCCGGCGCGTCTTGGTTTGCTCGCTCTTGCGCAGCATGGGCCTTGATAGAGGCGCGCAGCTTTGAATGCGGCTTCAGCAGAGACCACAACTTAAGCTGTTCCTCTGAATTGGTGATGACTGAGACTTCTTCATAGGCTCCGTACTCGTTGCCAGCCTCGAACTTATCAACAGCAGATGCCGCGATTTCTTCGAGTTCTTCGTCGCGCGTCGGAACGCCAAGGCCGCTCTCTGGATCAATTGCCATCGTCGGGACAATGAACTGCTGGAACAACGCGGTCCGGAAGGCCACTGACTGCGCCTTGGTCGTGGCCTTGTCGGATGAATCCATGCCTTCGCCGTAGGCTTCGCCGATCACAAACGATCCGTCCTCGGCCTCGAACTTGAATGACCCTTTCAGCATCACAAACCGCAGCGTTCCGCCGCTCTTGCTTTGGCGTTCGTGCACGGTCAGCTCGCTGTAGGACGGGCTAACGATGATCCCGGCGCGGATCAACACCGGGCACATCTCATTCATCGCCGCTTCAATGCCGCGAAAGTTGTAGCTTTGGTCCTTGTTGCGGCTGATCTTGGCAATGCCTGTCTTTGCGATCTCAGCCATTGCCGTCTTGATTGAACCGTGGATCATGCTCATGGCTTCACCTCAAATTGATGCGCGCGCAGCTGGCGCAGAAGACGCGAGAACAGGCTTACCGTCACGGGCCGCGCCCTGCGGTATGGGCCGGTCATGGCGCCAGTCTTTAGGAGTAGATCGGGCAGGTTCACAGCGGCCACCACATCGCAACAAGCGCCGCAAGAAACACGATTGCAAGCGCCCAAGAAAGGTTGTCAGCGTCCAGCAGCATGTCTGCGCTGTGCTCTGCAAATCTGCGGCCCAGGGATCCTGCTTCAGGGTGTCGGTTCATGCTTCCACCATTTCCCATTCGCTGGCCCAACGAATGAAGTGCTCGTCGCCAAAGAGGTGTGCGGCGGTGATCAAGCGACATCCGTAAACAAGTCTTCAGTCTTCGCGGTTGCGCCAGCAAGGTTCGCGCATGCCTGCTTGAAGTAGGACGCCTTCAGCTCTACGCCAACGAATCGACGGCCCATCTCAATAGCGACATAGCCCTCGCTGCCAATGCCCATGAATGGGCTCAGCACGATGTCATCAGGGTTGGTCCACAGAAGCACCCCTCGCCGGATAACGTCAAGCTGTAGCGGGCAGATGTGCCGTTCATCGTCATGCTCGCGGGCGCTCATGTATTGCAGCGTGTCGGATGGGTTGATATCCATCCATACTGGGCTTGCAACCTTCTGCCAGAGGTCAACAGGAAACTCGGCACCGTGCTTGATTCGCTCGGATTCACCTGGCGTCCGCATCGTGATCAGGTAGTCCGGGATTCCTTGGCGACACATGGCGGAGTTCTCGCGGATGCTCTTGTGCAGCAGGCCGAGCGCCTTTGTTCGCTGCATGGCAGTCACAGGGTCTTTCCAGATCGTGACCTTGGCGTGAAAGATGAAGCCATGCTTCTGGAATGCGCGGATCAGTTCCCCGGGGAAGTCCTTCAGCCCGATGTAGCCATCGCGCTCCTTGCTCGTCGGCATGTCCATGCAGTGAAATGAAACCTCACGGCCAGGCTTCAGTACCCGCAGCAACTCTGCGATCAGATAGTCGAAGTGCGCAAAGAACTCGTCGTCGTTGCGCACATTTCCCATGTCGCGCGGACTGTTGCTGTAGGTGTAGAGCGATGCAAACGGCGGGCTAAAAATCGAATAGCCGATGGAGTGATCAGGGAGGCCTTTCAGAACCTCAACGCAATCACCGTGATAGGCGGCATATCGTTCGGTCACGATCTGGTCAATGCAGTTCATCATGCAGCTTTCAGAAATGAAGGCACAGCAACAGGGTTCGTTGCGTTGTGCGTGTTGGTTGATCTGACGGTGCCGGTCACTGATTGCATGACGGCATCGTGGGTTTCTGCGCTGAGGCTTTGCGCCATGAGTTGCGCGTCCCGCTCCTTGCGTTTCAGGTTCGCCACAACGGCGCCTTCGGCAGAAGACGCAAAGACGTGGACATGTACATCGCGCGTTTGGCCAAATCGCCAGCATCGGCGCACGGCTTGGTAGTACGCCTCGAATGAGTCTGTGACACCAACGAATGCCATGCGAGCAGAGTGCTGCCAGTTCAACCCAAAGCCGCAGATGCTGGGCTTGCTGACCAATACGCGGAATTTCCCCGCTGCAAAGTCTGCAAGGCGATGCTCCTTCACTTCCACGCTGTCAGCTCCAGCGATCTGCACTGCGCCGTTGATGGCCTTGGTGAGTGCGTCGCCTTCGGCATTCAGATCGCACCAGACAACCCACGGCTCGCCTGAGTCTTCATTGACGATGGCCGCGCAATCACGCACGCGGTCATCAACAGACATGCGCCGTGCATCGCGCCGCTCGCTCAGCGTTTGTGCCTCCGCAGCAAACAGCATCCCATTCAGCGGCATTTCAGTCTCGACCGTATGCTCGTGCAAGTGCAGCGGCGGAAGGTCATAGGCCGAATCGTCAAAGCCAAGGTCAGATGGCTTTCGTACCAGTGCGCCCCACTGGCAAACCCATCGCCAGAATATTTGCCGTGCGTGCCCTTTGAGTCGCCAGACGCTTGTGTCGCCGCCGTCATGCGTGAAGAACTCCGCGAGCATTTCCTGCCGCGTGCACACACCGAGAAACTCGGCATGAGTTCCCAGCTCTGTCCAATCATTTGGGGCCGGTGTAGCCGTCGCGCAAAGCTTGAACTGAGTGTCTCTGAACGCGTCAATCAGGATGCGGAAGGTCTTCGCATCGTGGTGCTTGATGCAAGATGACTCATCCAGCACAACACCGCCGAACATCGATGGGTCGAACTTGTGCAGCCGGTCGTAGTTCGTGATGTTGATTCCCGGCCCCACGTCCGCAGCATCACGGCATAGTTGGATTTCCACAGCCAACGCGGCACCTTCCATAACGGTTTGTGATGCAACGGCAAGTGGGGCCAGGATCAACACGGGGCGCTTGGTGTAGCGATGCACAGCATCGGCCCAAGCGATCTGCATCCGAGACTTTCCAAGGCCGGTGTCTGCGAATATGGCCGAACGGCCGCGACGCAAAGACCATGCAGTCAGTGCAGATTGATGAGGGAACAGCGAGACCGGCACACTGAAGCCAGACGCGATGCCAGTTGATTGATTGATGCCGAGCTTGCTGGCGACGAATTGTGCGTAGCTCACAGCGGCCACCACATCGCCGCAAGCGCTGCAAGAAACACGATTGCAATCGCCCAGCACAGGTTGTCAACGTCCAGCAGCATGTCTGCGCTGTGCTCTGCAAATCGGCGGCTCAGTGAACCGGCTTCAGGGTGTCGGTTCATGCTTCCACCATTTCCCATTCGCTGGCCCAATCGACAAAGTTGTCGTCTGCGTAGACCTTCGCTGCATCCTCAAGGCTGCGCGCGAAGTCGAGGAAGAAATCGCCGCCGCTCGGCTTGCGCATCAGCGCAACGCGGTACATCAGCTTCACGGACGCGGTCTTCACGCGCCACTGCCAACAGGTGCTGAAGCTCGGCGTGTCGACTGTCACCAAATCCCAATCGATCCATTCTAAATGGTTGCTAGTTCTGTACTGAACCTGCGCACCATCAGCCCATGCCTTGATCACGTCAGCGTGTACGCGCGGCGTCATTGCTGCACCCATGACATCGGAACGTTTGCCAAGAAGGCGGCCCATGCGGCCACCTCCGCCTGATTGCCAGCCATGAAGGCTGCAGTGTCCAGCTTGCTCATTCGTAGCACTCCGAGTAGTTGTTGGCGTAGTCACGAGCGACGCACTCGACGAACTTGCGCAGCGCCGCAGCAACTGACTTATCGGACTCGCTCTGAGCGTTCGGGTGGTTGTCGCGTACAGCCACGGCGCAGGCTGCAAACAGCAGCTTCTGCGCATCATTGCTGCACTCGCCGAGGAACGAGCGCAGCGGGTAGCTTTTGCGGGTCATGAGGCCTGAAATCAGCGCAACATCAAGGTTAGCCCGCAGCGGGTCCATGAATGCGTCGTAAGCGCGATCTTCGGCGGCCAGTTGCTGCGCCGGGTGGTTGTCGCTGGCCCGTGGCTTCAGCAGTACGTTGTCAATGCGGTCCATCTGGTTCACTCCTTGCCGCTGTGTTTGCGGCGTGAATGAACTGTAAGCGCACTTACCTTGCAATGCAAGTGCGCTAACAAAGACCGTTAAGCGCGCTCAACTATTCACGCGAAAAAAGCCCACACAAGCGGTAAGCCGGCTAACATGGCTGCATGGATAAAGCACATGCAATCAATCTTCTCGGCGGGACGGTAAGCGAAGCGGCTGAGGCAATCGGCATCACGTCGTCTGCTGTCACGCAGTGGCCTGACGTTCTACCGGCCCGAATCGAAGACCGTGTTCTTGCCGCGCTGGCCCGCAAGCATATGCCGGAATTGATCGCGGCGGAAGCCAAAGCAGCGAAGGTCTAACCCATGACGATGCGCCGCAAGTACCCATTGCCCTTGCACACCACAAACCGCATGTGGGATGCCGAGATGGCAAAGAAGGTCGCGAGGCTCAAAGAAGCGCCGGGGGGGATCGTCAGGTGCAGTTTGACTGGCGCTCCTATGTGGGAATACGTTCCACCTGAGAAGCCACCGGTTGATTGGGGCTACGCGAAATCGGACGAACCATGGGACGTTCGAGTTGCAAAGAGCATGGCTCATTGGGGTGTTAGGTAACCAATGTTGCCAATCCCACTGTTCCGATGCGAGGGGCAACTCAATGCCCCGCACGCGCCAGTCTGTGAGCGCCGCCAGGACTGCGAGCGGTATCGCAGTCTTGATGACAAAGGCCCCCTCAAGGTGCAGCAGATGATGTGCTTCGATGACCGCTATCACGGCTTCATCCCCGTGAAGGTGGCGGCCTAAATGTTTGTCTCCCACCAGCACGCAATTCCCTTCCTCCGGGGCGCTGGTGGCTTTGCCCGGGCCGGAGGTTGCGGTAACGCGGCCGGCCCGGGTGTTTTTCTTCAGCGTGGCCGGTTCATGCGTGGTGTCGGCCAGCAGTGGGCAAGGCGCATGGTTGCGTTCATGCGCTCAACAAACAGCATCGCGCCCCTTCAGTGGATGGCCGAGCAAATGGGTTGCGATGTTGTGCAGCGCGATAGCCGCGCAGCAGAGGTCGCAGCACTCAAACAACGTCTACAAGAATTGGAGCGGGCCGCATGAGCCTAAAAGACTTTTTTAGCGCAATCGCAGCGTCAGACAAGACGCCCTGCGACAAGTACCACTGCAAAAAGCAGATTGATTGCGCTGAGTACAAGCTCGCTTGTGACTCGTGGTTGGTCTATGTCGAGACTGGCCGCGCACTTGATCCTCACATCAAGTTGAGCGCGGGCGCTCAGTTGAGCACGCGCGTTCGCAACGCAATACTCCTGGCAGAGCCTATGCCTGACCGGCTCACATTCAATCGCGTGGAGGCCGCATGATCCTCAGTTGCCAACACTGCAAGCTTGACTTCAACGCTGAGAAGCACTCAATGAAGTATTGCAGTAAGCCTTGCTATCACGAGGCCGAGCGCATCAAGAACCCCGGGAACAACTGCCGAAACTGCGGCATTGAGATAACCGGAAAGCGCAGGACCATTCGCACGTACTGCAGCGCCGAATGTCATGAAGCAAGCTTTGATGCTCTGCGCACGACCTCGAAGTGCAAGCGCTGCGGCAAAGAGTTCTCCCACCTTAAAACACGCCCTCAGCTCACATGCAGCCACGCTTGTGCAGCATCTGGGATGCGTGCGCTGCGCAACAAGGTAGTCAAGCCAAAACCTGACAACGCATTTGATGGCGTGCAAATCAAGAAGCAAAGCGCAGCTAATTGGGAGAAGGCTGAAGTCAAGTATTCGGATGGCTTTGTTTTCACCCGCTGCCCGAGCCCAGGCTATGGCCGCTTCGGCGAAATCATCACCGCCACTGAAGCCCCGCGCCTGTTCCGCGACATTCCGTTGGGTGCCCTCGCATGACCATGAAAGCCGACCTGATCAAGCTTCTGCGCGCCCGCTGGGTTACGCCAGTCGTCGCGCTGAACGAGGCGAAGTGCTTCAGCCTGTCACAGCGCTGCGGCGATCTGCGCCGCGATGGCGTCAAGGTGCTGGATCGCTGGGTTGACCTTCCGGACGGCAAGCGGGTCAAGGAATACAGGATCGTCGCATGAACTATTACCCCTTCCATCTTGGTGATTACGCCTCCCATACGGCCCATTTGGACCTGATGGAAGACCTTGCGTATCGCCGGATGCTGGATGTGTACTACCTAAGGGAGTGCGCCCTCCCTTTGGACCCGTTAGAGGTCGCTAGGCTGGTACGCATGAGAAGCAACATTGCAGAAATTGAAGCCGTTCTGCGTGAGTTCTTTGCCCAGACTGAAGGCGGCTGGACCCACCAGCGTTGTGATGCGGAATTGGCCCGAATGAAGGACAAACAAGCAAAGGCGAAAGCATCTGCCGCAGTGTCCGCAAGCGTTCGCTCAGCGTTCGCTCAGCGAACGCTTGGCGAACGTTCAGCGGACGCTGAGCTACCAACACCAACACCAACACCAACACCAATAAAAACAAAGACCCCCCCACCCCCCGCTGACGCGGTGGGAGCCTTCGCCCGGTTCTGGGACGCCTGGCCAGAACATCCGCGCAAAGTGGCTAAGCCGCAATGCGAGCGCAAGTGGCGCTCAACGGGGTGTGAAGCCATCGCGGATCGCGTCATCGCTGCGGTTGAAGCCGCGAAGCGTTCGGCGTATTGGGCAAAGGACGGCGGGGCGTTCATCCCGGCGCCGCTCGTTTGGCTGAAGCAATCCCGGTGGGAAGCGGCCACGGAAAGCGAAAACGCGCCGGATGTCATCGCAAACGCTGAAGCCAGTAGAACGGCAGAGTACCTAGAAGCCCAGGAAAGGCACCGCCAAGCTGCGATCGACCATGAGGCAATGGCTAGGCATATGGCCGCCCTTCAAAGGGCAAAGAAAAGGGCGCTAGGACTTCAATGAAATCGACCCTGAACACCGTGATCGACTTCCTCAACTACCGCCCGGACAGCCCAGCGGTGTACATCGCGCGGCAGATCGGCGTCAGCGTTGTTGAGGTTTACGAGGCGCTTGTGTGGCTTGAATGCCGGGTGATGGCTAAACCGGTGCACAAGGGCGAAGGCTACGTTTGGCGGCTGGTATGACGCGCCTTGTCATTGCCCCAAAGGGTGAGCCGATCTTTAGCGAGCAGGCGACAACCGTTGAAATAGACGACGAGGCAGGCGGCGAGTTCGTCGTGATTTCTCGGCATCGTAGCAACGACGGGAAGATTGCCATTGATCCGACCGAGTGGCCGGCGATCCGCGCGGCTGTGGACAAGATGATTGGGCTGTGCCGTTCATGAGAAAGCCGAGGTGATCGAATGACAGAAACCAGAACCATCACGTTCCGTGTGTTCAGGAACCCAAGTGGCGAGCCAACGTGCTGCGCCGATGCGTTGACGGGCGCTCACTGCAAGTTTCTTGGCTCCAAAGAATTTGGCCTTGTGCCAGTCTGCACGGCAGTCGGTGAAGATTTGCACCGAGCTAGCGATGCGGGGTGGCTTGTGCCCCACGATGACTGCCCTTTGTGGGCTGGGCGGCCGTGAGCCCCGGGCGGTCTGTTCCTTGCGGTTCAGGTGGCGACACAGCACGGCCGTCGAAACGTGCGTGCGGGTCTCCAGGTGCAGCGGTACGAAGTCGGCGGGTGCGGCGGTCGCGCCTTCCCGGGCTTCCATGCTGTGATGCGTTGCGGTTTCCATGAATCACCGTCCTTTGCCCTGCGGGCGTGTTGAGGTGATTGCGGAATCTAGGCACGCGGAAGGTGCCGGCAAAACCTCGGCACTCTGGCGGCGAATTTCCGGCAAGAAACCGGAAGTCAGGCGGCGGTTAGCTCCCCAGCCCTGCAAATGGGCTCGCCGGCCCGACTTGGCGGGAGTCGCGCAGCTTCCCCTTTTGCTTTGCCCAAGTCAGCGCAGCCGACTCCCACCACATGCCATGCGCATCAGCCTTTGCGGCGGCGCTCAGTCCGTTTTCGCTAGCGTCCTTCATGTCGCGGTCTATCGTGGGCCATGCGCGCTCCTTTGTGGAGCTGGGCGGCCGTGAGCATCAACCGCTACGCCGCGCGCACTGACGCTAACAAAGCCGCCATCGTTGCCGCCTTCATTGATGAGGGCTGCAGCGTGTACGACCTGCGCCAGCCGGTGGATTTGCTGGTGGGCATCAATTTGATGACCATGCTGGTCGAGTGCAAAAACGGCTCAAAGCCGCCCAGCGCAAGAAAGCACACCCCAGCACAGGCTAAGTTCATGAGCACGTGGCGCGGCGGCCCTGTGGCAACCGTCACCGATGTTGAAGGCGCCCGGCGAGTGGCGCGAATGATGAAAGGGAATGAATGAGCAAAGCACCGCCAGACTTCAGCTACATCAAGCCCGAGCACCGCGCCATTGACGGCCGTCTAGTCAATTGGGCGCGGTGCGTCAGGACTTATCCACTATCCCGCACTCACCCGATGTTTAGCCAGTACCGAAGCTCTGAGCAATGGGCCGAACTGAGTGTGTCAATCCCGGCAGATCAGGTTGACGGGCTATTGATCGAGCGGGCAGTTGCAAAGATCGACAACGACCCACGCGAGGCGCTGAGGTGGTTCTATGTCTATGGCGGGTCTCCGGCAAAAGCCGCGAAGTACATCAAGTGCAGCACTCACGGACTGGCCGAGCTGCTGCACCAGGGCCGCGATCTGTTGCAGAAGCGCACTAGCTCACGCAATGAGCTTGCACTAGCTCACCACATGAGCTAGTATCCGGCCCATACCGATAGCGAAGACGCGCCCGGACCGCCACAAGGGGATAACTGCCCCAGGCGAACGCACACAGCCACCCATGCGGTGGCTTTTTTCATTGGAGCCAGCGACCCGGAAACGGACTGGTTAGACGATGTACAGCCAAGCAATAGCCGATCAGGTGTGCGAGCTGCTGGCAGATGGCTTGAGTCTGCGCAAAGCGGCAGAGCGAGCCGGCACAACGCATTCCGTGATCTTGGGGTGGGTGAAGGACAACAAAGCCTTTTCCGACCAATACACCCGCGCGCGTGAGATCGGCTACCAACTCTTGGCTGACGAGATCATCGAGATCAGCGATGACAGCAGGGGCGATACCTGGGTAGACGACGACGGCAACGAGCGCACTGATACAGAGCGGGTTGCCAGGTCAAAGCTTCGGATGGATTCGCGCAAGTGGATGCTTTCCAAGATGCTGCCGAAGATGTATGGCGACAAGGTTGTGCATCAAGGCGATCCGGACGCGCCAGTTGTCCACAGGATCGAGCTAGTTGACCTCGACAGCGAGGATTAAGCTCCCGAAGGTTCTGCGGCCTGTATTTGCTGGGCGCGCAGACGTTCGCGGCGCCTATGGTGGGCGAGGGTCTGCAAAGACTCGCTCATTCGCCAAGATGATTGCCGTGCGCGGGTACATGTACGGCATGTCTGGCGTTACGGGGCAGCTAGTCTGCGGCCGGCAGTTCATGAACTCGCTAGAAGATTCCTCACTAGAGGAATGCAAGCGGGCGATTGAGGACGAGCCATTCCTAGCGGATTACTACGAGGTTGGTGACAAGTACATCAAGAGCAAAGACGGGCGCATTTGGTTCACGTTCGTCGGCCTTGACCGAAGCATTGCGTCCATCAAGTCGAAGGGGCGCATCCTCATCTTGTGGGTTGATGAGGCTGAGCCAGTCACTGATGAGGCATGGAACGTTGTAATCCCCACTCTGCGTGAGGAGGGAGAAGACTGGAATGCTGAGCTTTGGGTGACATGGAACCCGAAGCGCAAGACGGCGGCAGTTGAAATCCGCTTCAGGAATTCGAGTGATCCGCTCATCAAGGTTGTGCAATGCAACTGGAAAGACAACCCGAAGTTCCCGGAGAAGTTGGAGCGCGAACGGCTGCGTGACCTGGCAGAACGGCCAGACCAGTACGCGCATATCTGGGAAGGCGATTACATCAGCGTTATCTCTGGCGCCTACTTCGCGGCGGCGATCACTTCCGCAAAGGCTGAGGGCCGGATTGGCAAGGTAGCCGCTGACCCGCTGATGACGCTACGCGCGTTCTTTGACATCGGCGGGACTGGCGCAAAAGCTGATGCTGTGGCTATCTGGATATCCCAATTCATCGGGCGCGAGATTCGAGTGCTGGACTACTACGAAGCTGTTGGCCAGCCGTTGGCGACTCACATCAACTGGCTACGGGCCAGCGGGTACGAGAAGGCCGGTGTCTGGCTTCCTCACGACGGCGACACGCAAGACAAGGTTCACGACGTGAGCTATGCAAGTGCTCTGCGTGATGCTGGCTTTGCGGTCACGGTGATTCCGAACCAAGGCAAGGGCGCTGCGATGGCTCGCATTGAGGAAGCCCGCAGGCTTTTCCCAAGCATGTGGTTCAACGAGGAAAAGTGCCAGCCTGGCCTAGATGCGCTTGGCTGGTATCACGAGAAGCGGGACGAGAAGCGCGGGATTGGCCTCGGACCAGAACACGATTGGGCAAGCCACGGGGCAGACGCCTTTGGCTTGATGTGCGTGGCTCATCAGCCGCCGATGATGAAGCAAGCACCTTTGACCTACCAAAACAGGCGAACCGCATGAAGAAGATGGACGATGACGAGCTGCTGCGCTTCCTAGAAGCTGAGCACGACTCCGCCTATCACTATTCAAGTTCGCAGATCGCTAAAGAGCGCGAACAGGCTATCCGCGATTACAACCGGATGCCTTACGGCACCGAGGTTGAGGGGCGCTCTCAGGTCATCACGTCGGATGTGTTTGATGCTGTTGAGGGGATGCTGCCTGATCTGCTTGATGTGTTCATCAGCAGTGACAAGGCTGTTGTTTTTGATCCTGTCGGCCCCGAGGATGTGGAAGCTGCGGAGGAAGTCACCAACGCCTGTAACCACGTCTTCTACAAGCAGAACAACGGCTTCCTGACGCTCTACACCGCTGCCAAGGACGGCATGACGCTCAAAACGGGCGGAATAAAGTGGTGGTGGGATGTCAAGCGCACGCCGAAGTGGGAGACGTTCCGGGGCGTCTCTGAAATGCAGTTGGCGGTGTACCTGTCAACGCACCCGAAAGCCGAGCTGATCTCGAAAGAGGAAGACAACGGCGAGGATGAAGCGCAGGGTGAGCGCGAGGTAGAGGCGGAACAGGGCGCGCAGGAGACCGATGCGGAGTTTGGCGAGCAGACCCCGCCGAAGCTGTGGACTGTTCGCATCAAGACGATTGAGGATCGCGGCATCGTCAAGGTTGCGCCGATCCCGCCCGATGAATTGCTGATCAGCAAGAACCACAATTCAATCCTGCTGGATGACTGCGCCTATGTCGCGCACATCACTCAAAAGAGCCTGAGCGATATACACCAGCTTGGCTATGAGGATGTGACGATTGATGATGTCCGCGCGGCCAGCAATGAGCGCAAGACCCAAGACGGCTACTTGCGGGACATGTTCCTCGACCGCGACCGCTTCGACGGTCAGACGGGAGACGATTCGTCTGTTCGTGGCTGGCTGACCGAAGAATACGTTCTTGTCGATTTCGACGGCGACGGCATCACGGAGCGCCGCAAGGTAACGCGCCTGGGCCGGATGATCCTCGACAACGAGGAAGTGAGCCATGTGCCGATTGCGGCATGGACGCCCTACATCCTGACGCACCAGTTCAACGGCTTGTCTGTTGCACAACTGGTGTCTGACTTCCAGCGCATCAGCACCGAGATTTGGCGCGCGCAGCTCGATAACCTTGACCTGGCGAACAACCAAGAGACTGTTGTTCTGACCGACTCGCAGGGCAACCCGCAAGCCAACATTGACGATCTGTTGAATCGTCGGCCTGGCGGTGTGCTGCGTGAGAACGTGGCGAACGCTATCAGGCCCTATGCGCAGCGCTGGCAGGGCATTGAAGCAATGCCCATGGTTGAGATGCTCAACAGCGCAAAAGAGAACCGCACGGGCTGGACGCGATACTCTCAAGGCCTTGACGCTAACAGCCTGAACAAAACAGCAACGGGTGTTCAGGCGATCATGAACGCCAGCCAGAAGCGGATGAAGCTGATGGCACGCATCATGGCTGAGTGTCTTGTCGCGCCGATGTTCCGTGGCATCTTCAAGACGCTGCAGGACTACTGCATGGAGAAGCTGACATTCAAGCTCTCCAACAAGTTCGTAGCCTATGAGCCGCAGAACTGGCGCGACGGCTTCGATATGACGATCAATGTCGGCCTGGGGACTGGCGATGTGATCCAGCAGGCTGGCTATCTGCAGCAGATCGCACAAGCGCAGTTCGCGTTGATGGGCACCCCGATGGGCGGGCGCGTGGTGACTGAGGCTAACGTGTTCGCGGTGCAATCTCGCATCGCTGAGAACGCTGGCTTCAAGAACCCGGCCGAGTTCTGGACCGACCCGAAGCAATTGCCGCCACCTCAGCCGCCACAGGCCCCGCCTGATCCGCGCGTGATCACGAAACAGATGGAGCTGCAGGCCGACGCGCAGAAGTTCCAAGCGACGCTGCAGGCCGACCAAGCCAAGTTCGCCGCCGAGATGCAGTCTCAATTGCATATCGACCAGAACCGCCAAGAGTGGGAGGCGCGGCAGAAGCAACTGGAGCTTGAGCAGCAGGCTCAGCTTGACCAGCTCCGCGCGCAGTACGAGATGCAAAAAGAGGCCGCGCGCCTTGAGTTCGACAAGTACAAGGCCGACCTTGATGCCGACGTGAAGCTGGCTATTGCTGAGAAGAACGCAACGCCGCCGATGGATGTCGCACCGCTTCAAGGCGCGATCCAGCAGCTCGCGGACCACATCACAGCCCCGGTGCAGATCATTCGAGACGCATCAGGTCGGGCAATCGGCGTGCAAAAGGGCGCGTCGGTTATGGAAATCACACGCGGCCCTGATGGCCGAGCAACTGGAGTGCAATAACCATGGCGATAGCCTACGCGGCAACACTGCGCAATTCGATGCTTGACGCAATCACCACGCTTGCGGGCGCTTCGGCTCTGCTGCGCATCTATGACGGCACCCGCCCGGCAACTGGCGGCACCGCCACCACGCTGCTGGCCGAACTGACGTGCAACGCGACGTTCGCGCCTGGCGCAGCGGCTGGCGTGCTGACGCTCAACGCGATCACGCAGGATTCGAGCGCCAATTCGTCGGGCACTGCAACGTGGTTTCGCATCGTCAAGAGCGACGGCACAACCCATGTGCTTGATGGCAACGTCGGCACGTCGGGCAGCGACCTGAACCTGACAACCACGACCATCGTTGCAACGCAGCCGGTGAGCGTTTCGAGTTTCGTCATCACTGAGGGGAACCCATGAGTCTGACACTCGCACAACAGGGCGCGCTGAAGGCCTACGTCCAAGCTGATCCAGTACTATCGATCAAGACGCCCAACAGCGACGGCGCACTTGACATCGCCAATGCGCTGAACCAGCCTGATCCAAGCGGGTATCAGGTATGGCGCAGCAGCACCGAAACGGGCGCCATCCTCGACGCGATCACCTGGGCGAACCTGACACCCGCCGGTGTATCAGACGGCAGCGCAATTGCGCTGCAGAATGAATACAAGTGCCAAGGCAGGCAGCTCAATCTACAGATCATGCTGCAGGGCCGAGAATCCCTCAACACCGGGCGTCTGGCGACGCGGCAGGGCCTACAGGATGCGCTGCAAAACGTGCCGTCCGGAGCTGGCGGGGCACTGCTGGACGCTGGATGGATCGGTGCCGGCAAGGTAAGGGCCTCTATCACACGGCCGGCCACTGTGCTGGAGAAGCTCTTCGCTACTGGTGCCGGGACCGCTGCGAACCCGAGCACGATGGCCGTCGAAAGTCCGATTGACTATCCGACCGTTTCGACGGCAATGGGCTGGGGTTGATCAATGGGGACTGTGAACGTCAGTTACGCAACAGCCGCTTCCATTACTATTGACCTGGCTAACCTTGCAAGCTCGGGGACGTTCGTGTCAGGACGTGAGTCGAACCAAATCGACAACACGTCTAACAAGTACATGGATTGCATGGTGCGCGGCAAGATTTCTGTCGGCACTACGCCAACGGCTAACACTGCGATTGCGGTGTATGTGTGGGGCAGTAATGTCTCTCTGGCAACTACGCCGATTGACACGCTAGACGGCGTTGATAGCGCGGAGACGCTGACCAATACCGGCATCCTCAACGCGCTGCGCTGGGGGGCGTCTGTGGCTGTTCCTGCGGCTACGTCCGATGTCGCCTACGAAATTCTTCCGTTCAGCGTGGCATCTCGCTTTGGCGGTGTGATGCCCAAGTTTTGGGGCCTGTATGTGGCTCACTCGACGGGTGTCAACCTGCGGAATAACGCGGTCAACACCAACGGTCTGGAGTACGTCGGGATTACCTACACGGTTGCGTGATGCTGGTCCTTCGCAAGCCCCGGACTGAGCAGCCGCAGGATTTTGGCGCTCTTGATTGGGGCGACTCAATCACTGCTGGGCTGGTGTTCCATGCGCCGCTGCACCCTGGCTGGGGCATGCTCGATCTGGTGTCTGGCGCCGCTTGCACCAAGACCGGCCTCGGCACCAGCGCAGCAACGCCGGCGGGCGTTATGCCGGTCTTCGGATCGGGCAGCTATGCCGACTTCACGGCGCCAGCAAACTTTGATGGATCGCTGCCTTTCTCCATCGCGTGGGTGCAGCAGCCGATCTCGCCCACCGGCTACAGCACCGTACTGGACGTTCGGCCGCCGGTCAATGCCGCAAACTCGTTCCTGATCCTTCAGTCCGAATTCGACATCACGTATCAATTCGTGGTCGGCCCCCGCGATGGTGGCGGCAAAGGCAAGCAGGCCCGATTTGATGTTGGCCTGCAGACCCACGGGCTGCTTGATGTGTTCGTGTTGGTGGCGCCCGCCGGCCTTGCCACCGCATCGTCAGCCTATGTGCTGTATCGCAACGGTGTGCGCCAGGCCGCCGCAGTTGCCTCTCCGGTGTTTGGCAACGCTTCGCCAACGGGCATGCGCATGGGCAGCGTGCTCGGCACGCCAGGCGATCAATTTGAAGGTCTGCTCGGTGGGCTGACGATCTGGCAGCGGACCCTGTCAGATGCTGAAGGTTGCCTGATGTCTGCCCGGCCGCAAAGCATCTATGCACCACAAATCATCTCCATCCCTTGGCCGGCGGCCAGCTCGGGTGTATCTGGCACTCTCGCCCGAACCAACGCGAACGACACCAGCAGCGCAGCCGGCACGACGACGGTACGTGGCACGCTGGCTCGCACAAATGCCAACGATACGGCGGCGGCAAGCGGCTCGACCACAGTTGTCGGCTCGCTGGCCAGGACGAATGCAAACGACACCGCTGCGGCGAGTGGAGCGGTAGGTAGCTCGGGCGTAAGCGGATCGCTCGCAGCGACGAACGCAAACGATACGAGCGCAGCGACTGGCACGACGACCATCGTCGGCACGCTGGCCAAAACAAACAACAACGACACCAGCACGGCGAGCGGATCGCCTGTTGTGTCTGGCGCTCTAGCGCGCACGAACGCGAACGACACGGTTGTCGCAAGCGGTGCGGCTGGGGCGATCACCGGGACCGTTGCCTATACCAACAACGATGACACCGTAGAGGCGCGCGGTGTAGGGGCTCCCAGCACGGGAGCAGGCGGGCTGATCCGCAGCACCTATCACAAGCCCAGCCCGCGCCTGTGGTGGCTGCGCAAGCCGAAGCATCTGGACGAGTCGGAAGCAGAAGACGCGCTAGAAGTTGCCGCTGATGCCATCGTGTCGAAGGTGGCAGAGCAGGTAGCGAACAAGGCGACACCTTCGGAAGCCAAGAAGGCGGTCAAGAAGGCCATTGCACCGGCTCTTGGTGTGATGCCTGGTTTTGACTGGAACGCGTTCTATCAGGAGGCCATGAAGGCCGGCCAGCTCGCAGCCGATGAGCGGCGGGCGATGACTCAAGCCGCGATCAAGACTCAGATCGTGCTGGAAATGCAGGCGCTGCAACAGCGTCGGTTTGATGATGACGAGGATGATGTCGCCATCTTGGCGATGTTGCTATGACGCCAATTGAAGAACAGACCCGAGGCCATCGCGCCTCCGAACTGCTGGAAAACGAGCTTTTGCTGGAGACGCTCGACGCGATCCGCAAAGAAGTGATCCAGCAGTGGAGCGAGTGCCCGGCCCGTGATTCACAGGGCAAAGAGGCGCTTTGGCAGCTCCACAAGATGGCGGAGAAGTTCGAGAACATCCTCAAGGGCTATGTCCAAACCGGAGTCCTTGCTAGTGAGAACCTGAAGCGATACGAAGAACAGTCGAAGCTGTACCGGATGTTCAGAAGCTGAATTCGGCACGGCCGATATGCAAGCGCCCTCGAGGCGCTTTTTTTGTGCCCGAAAGGGCGATCAAGTGAGGTGTTATGGACATCGAACCGTCAAACGGAATGTCTGATCTGTTGGCAGCACTCGGAGACGAGCCGAAAGCCGAAGTGGAGGAATCCACCCCTGAACCCGACGAGGGCGAGCAGGAGCAGGCCGAAGGCGTTGAAGACGAAGCCGAACAACCGCAGGAAGACGCGCAGCCTGATCTGATTGATCTGGACGGAAAGAAGCTGGAAATCCCCGAGGGGACGCCTCCGGAGCTTGTCAAGACAGTTCAAAAGATGGCCGCCGACCTGAAAGCGGACTACACCCGAAAGACGCAGGCCGCTGCGGATGCTGAAAAGCACATCCAAGCGACTGTGCAATCCCTCGAACATCGGCAGAAGCTGATGGGCGAGACGGCAGAAACCTGGGCAGACCTTCGGGACGCTCAGAAGCGAGTTGAACAACTCAAAGCCGTCGATTGGACTGCGCTGGCCGACCAAGACCCGGCCCAAGCAACGAGGTTGATGGTCATGTACCAAACCGCGCAAGCGGAAGTGCAAACCAAGGGCTCGGCGTGGCAGCAGTCACTGAACCAGTTGAACCAGCTCACCGAACAGCAACGCGCGCAAAGCACGGCGACCCAATGGGCCAAAGCCGCGAATGAAGCCCGCCAGGCACTCGGAGCGCAGTTCAACGAAAAAGCCAACGTCGCCGCGCAGAAGTGGCTTCAGAAGAAGGCTGGAACTTCGGACATGAACGCCATCGCTGGCCGATTCGCTGATCCGGTTGTTCTCGAAGCCATCGTCAAGGCGGCGCAATGGGATGCCGCGAACGGCAAGCCCATGCAAAAGGTGAGCGATGCGAAACCCACGGTCAAACCGTCAGCACCGCAGCCGAAGCGTGAAAACAAGTCGGCGCTTGAACGGTTGAAGACAACCGGACGCGCTGAACACCTCATCAATTTTCTGTAAGGCAGAACCGAAATGGCACAACCAACCAATACCTACGATTCCTATGACGTGACCGGCAACCGTGAAGACCTGCAAGACAAGGTTTACATGGTGTCGCCCGAGAAGACCCCGGTTTCCTCGGCCGGCCGACGCTTCACCGCAACCGCCAAGTTCCACGAGTGGCAGCGAGACACCCTGGCGACGCCGAACAAGGACAACGCCGTAATCGAAGGCGACGACCGCACCGGCACCGCGCTTGTTGCTACCAACCGCGTCGGCAACTATGCGCAGTTGTTCGACAAGGTGGCTGTTGTGACGACCTCGCAGCGCGCAACCAAGTCGGCCGGTCGCTCGGACGAAATGCGCTACCAGATCGCCATGAAGGCCATCCCCGAGCTGAAGCGCGACGTGGAAGCCATGCTGATCAGCAACAACGTGGCGGTGGCCGGCAACAGCACCACGGCGCGCAAGTCGGCGGGCCTGGGCGCGTTCATCTACAGCAACATCTCGCACGGCGGCGCGGGCGCAACTCCTGCGCACACCTCGGGCGCGCCTACTACCGCGCTGACGGCCGGCACTAACCGGGCGTTTACTGAGGCGCAGCTCAAGACGGTGCTGCAAGGCATTGCCACGAACAGCGGTGAACAACCCAGCCTGTTGTCGGTCACCCCATCGCACAAGGGCACGTTCTCTGGCTTCTCCGGCATTGCGGCCAACCGCTTTCAGACCTCGCTGTCTGCAAAGCAGCAAAACCGCATCGTTGGCGGGGCTGACGTGTACATGGGCGATTTCGGCGAGCTGACCGTGGTCCCCAACTACGTGCAGGCAACGGCCAACAGCGATACCGCGCTGATCCTCAACCCGGACCACTATGGCCTGGCGTACTTCCAGCCGTGGAAGACCACGCCCCTGGCCAAGACCGGGCACACCGACAAGGAAATGGTTTCCTGCGAGGTGCTGACCGTGGTCACCAGCGAAACGGCGAACGGCAAGGTCGCCAACCTGAATCCGTAAGCCAACCAACCGTGAGGGGGGGGGCTTCGGCCCCTTTTTTACGAATGGACGAAGTTTTCAAGATCCAGGATTACGACCCGCAACTGGGCATCGCCACGACGGTGCACCGCGTTGAGGGCAAAGCAGTCATCCAGAAGACCTATGACGCTGAGCCGTTCATTGAAGCCGCGAAGTCGATGCGTCATGCGTCTAGCGGCGAACGTTGGGGCGAGCTGCGGCACGTTGGGTTCATCCCGCCCGCCGAGCTGGGCAAGATGATGCGGCAAGACGGTGGACTGGATCGAAAGCGGCTGACTGCGTGGCTAAAGGCCAATCCTGCGCTGGTGACGTTTGACAGGCTGCTCAAATGAGCTATTCCCAGCTTACGACCGATGTCGCTTCGTGGCTGCATCGCGCTGACATCACGCAGGCCAACTTCTCGCGGTTTACTGCGATGGCTGAAGCTCGCATGGCTCGGTTACTCCGCGTGCGTCAGATGGAAGCGCCGCTTGTCTCGACTGAGATTGACGCGGACTATGAGATTGCGCTACCTGCCGACTTCGTGGCAACAAAGGTGCTGTACTCGGTCGGATATGAGCGCACTCCGCTGACGGCTCAAACGCTGGACTACATCACGTCGCGCGGGGTCGTCTACGGCATCCCAAAGAACTTCGCAGTCACTGCTGATGCTTGGCGATTTGACGGGACTGGTTCTGTCGCTGGAACGTATTACCAAGCACTCCCGAGCCTTGAGACTGACGGCACGACCTGGCTAGAGACTCTTGCGCCTGATTTGTACCTGTTCTCCGTGCTTGCCGAAGCGTGCATGTTCGTTCAGGACTCAGAGCGTGCCGCGCTGTATTCAGGTCGTGCGCGTGAGTTGCTGCAAGAGGTCAACGCCAACGACCAGCGAGACCGCTTTAGCGGCCTGCTTGTTTCTTCCAAGAGGCTCTGATGCTCACCTACAAAGAACGATACGACCTCATCAGTGACGCTGTATTTCAGCAGCGCATTCAATATGCGGCCTGGGTCACTGCGCTCGCGTTCGCCAATGAAGTGCCAGGCACTGTGAAGCGCAGGCAGTGGGCAAAGGCTGCTCTCCAAGGCGCTCTTGACACTGATGTCATGCGGCGCTTTGCAATCCAGGTCAGCGCAAACCAGAACGTTGGCGCCGCTGGCAAGAATGCCCTAGATAGTGACATCCAGGCGGCCGTTGACGCTGTAGCTTCGGACGTTACCGGATGAAATTCCTGCCTGACGCGCCCCGCGACACTCCCGAAGTGCTCACGGAAGTTGAGGCTGTGCCTACCGTCCGAGGGTATGCGGGGAGCCCTACCGTCATCAATGGCGGCTATGCGGCGCTATCTGCTGCCTGCAATGGTGCGGCGCTCATCTTCAAGCTCGACGGCTCTATGCGGATTTTCGCTGGCACGCAGAGCAAACTGTACGAGGGATCGGGCGGAACGTGGACGGATCGCAGCCGGGCAGGCTCGTACACGACAGGCGACATCCGCTGGTGTTTCGCGCAGTTCGGCGATACCACGCTTGCGATAAATAAGGCCACCGTACTTCAGAGCAGCACAAGCGGCGCATTTGCTGACGTAGCAAACGCCCCAAAGGCTGCGGTGATGGAAACGGTTGGCGGGTTTGTGATGCTCGCCAACACCGACGATAGCGGTCTCTCGATCACTGGCGGGCCGAACGCCGAACAGGGCAATCGGTGGTGGTGCTCGCAGTTGTTTAATGCCACCGGCACATGGGCGCCTTCCGCAGCGACTCAGGCGACAACGGGTCTGTTGGTTAGCTCGCCCGGCAAGATTGTTGCTTTGAAGCGGCTTGGCGATCAGGTTGTAGCCTACAAGCAGAGGGCTATCCACGTCGGGCAATACGTCGGGCCTCCCGATGTATTCGACTGGCAGCTAGTCCCCGGCGAGATTGGCACGTGGTCTAACGAAGCTGTCGTTAGCACCGGCACTGCGCATCTGTTCATCGGATACGAGAACATCTACCGCTTCGACGGCTCTCGTCCTGTGCCGATTGGCGATGGCATCCGAGAGTGGTTCTTCGCCAGGCTCAACAAGAGCTATGCCTACCTGATTGCGGGCATTCACGACCGCAACACTTCAACGGTGTGGTGGTGGTATCCAAGCGGATCGAACACGACGCTCGACTCTGTGCTGATCTACAACTACGCGGCAGATAGGTGGGGCCACATCAGCGACGGTGTTGGACTTGAGCCAATCCCGTCTGCGGTGACAACAGAGACCGACCCGTATTACGCATATGTGAAAATGCTTCTTCACTTCAACGGCACAAACGGGTCAACCGTATTCACCGATTCGTCAGCAAGCCCAATGACGTTTACGGCTGTTGACAATGCTGCGCTAACAACATCGGTAAAGAAATTCGGTTCTGCTTCGCTTGCACTTGACGGGACTTTGGATGAAATCACATCGACTGTCCCGGCAAAGTTCCAAAACATTAGCGGAGATTTTTGCTTTGATGGATGGTTAAACCTGACATCGCTTGGTGCCATCCGCACGATTGCCGTGTTTGGTTCAACTAGTGCAAATGGCGCGTTCTCTGTTCGAGTAAATGCCAGCAACAATCTTGAGTTTCTGGAAATTGGCGGTGCTGGCGTTAGCTTTGGATCGCCTACCGTTTCAGCGGGTACGCAAACGTACTTTAAGGTATGCCGCACAGCCGGTGTGATTAGCGCATCGCTTGGACCTGTTCAATGCGCGAACACGTATCCGATCACATCGACGTTTTGCAAGTCAACTGCTGAGCCTGTAGAAATTGGCTCTTACAGTGGATCATGGGGTTGGATTGGATCCCTAGATGACTTGCGACTTAGCGTAGGAACTGACCGTGGCGGCACTGCTTCAGTGACCCCGCCGACAACGCAGGCGCCAGACTCATGAGCACGACTGTCTACCCCGTTCAGACCATTCAGGCTGCGATCACCTATGACAATCTGTATACGTCGCTCGGAATTACTGACCCGACTTATGACCAGTTGCCGAACATCTCGTATGACTCGCCATTCTGGCAGGCGTCCGCTCCGGTTATGGCCGTCATCCGCGACGACAAAGTGCTTTACACCCTGACTGGCTCCGCGTCTGATTCGAGCATCACAACGGGCTATTGGGGCGATCAAGAGCGTTACTCCTTCTGCGACAGAGTGCGCGCGAAGTACCGCACTAAGCCGACTGATAGCACTTTGACGCCATATGCGGTCACTGAGCTTGGGGCAGACGTGGCTACTGGCTCGGCAACACTAAACGTTGACAGGTATGACGTTTTGCAGTCGGCGCGCTGGCATAAGTTCAAGCTCGAATTTGTCGGGCCTGTTGAGGTTGAAGCGATCACTCCGCGACTGAAGACTCAAGGCTATGAATAGCGTAACCCCTGACCCGCGTCTTCCGCTGAACATTGACAACTTGTTTCGGCTGAAGTTAGCAGACTACCTCAGTGAGTTCGCGCGTTCGATCAATCAGGCGGCGAATTTGGTGCTGTGGAAGACGGTGGCGGTATCCACTGCTTATACGGCAGGCGTCAACGATCACATCATCCGCTGCACTAGCGGGCCGTACACGGTGACGATCCCGAGCGCGTCAAGCATGAACGGAAAGCGCATCGTAATCAAGCGGGCTGATTCAGGTACTTCGACGCTCACCATCTCAAGCGCATCAGGAAACATCGACGGCGCTGGCTCAACTTCACTGACAACCGCTTGGCAATCGCGCGAGTTGTTTAGTGATGGCACTCAATGGCTTCTGGTCTAGGAAATTACATGGCTGACAATCTCGGGCTCTCGCAATACGGTTACGCGCAACAGCCGGGGCAAGGGCCTTACGGCTATTACGAGCAGCAAACGCCTTTGGGTTCATTCGGCGCAGCGAATCAACAGCAGGCGCAAAGCTCGCAAGCCTTCAATCCGTACATCGGGCAGCAGACTCAGGCGCCTGGGCAGATTGGTCCTGTTGGCACTCAGTACGCGGGTTCTAACCCGTACCTTGGCCAGACGACTCAGGGTGTCAACTACCAAGCCGCGCAAGGTGCTGGAACCAATGCCTACGCTGGTGCGAATCCGTACCTTGAGGCGAGCATTGGCGGCGCTGCAAAGGACATGACGAACGCGTTCAACGATACGACAAACGCGCAATTTGACCGGCAGGCGGCGCAGTCTGGATCGTTCGGAAACACCGGGGTAGAAGCGGCTCGTGGGCGGGCTCAGAACGATCTGAGCAAGAACATCGGCAACATGGCTTCCGGCGCGCGGATGCAGGACTACACGGCGCAGCAGGGCCTAGCGGAGAACGCACTCAACCGCACGCAGGGGCTGAACCAGTTCAATGCAGGGAATCAACTCCAAGCCGGGATGGCTAACAGCGGATACAACGCGGGCGACCTGAGCCGCAATCTCGCTGGCGCGCAGGCGGTGTCCATGTTTAACGCTGGGCAGGGCAACCAGATGGGGCAGTTCAACGCCAATCTTGGGTTGGGACAAGGCCAGTTTGCGTCAACTCTCGGACAGAACGACCTGAACAGGAACAGCAACCTCATGCAGTCCATGGGGCAGTTCAATGCGGGCACGCTGAACCAGAACAGCCAATTCAACGCCGGTCAAGGCAATGCGCTGAACCAGTTCAACACTGGTCAGGGCAACCAGATGATCCAGAACGCGCTGGGCCGGAACCAGAACCAAGGCCAGTTTGACGCGAACATGGCGTTCAATACCAATCAGTTCAACGCGGGCCAACAGCAGCAGGGGTTCAACAACTATTGGACCAATGCGCAAAACCTGTATGGTATGAACAATTTGGGTCTGACAAACGCCAACACGATACAAAACACTCTGCTCAATTACTGGCAGCAGTTCATGCAGGGCGCGAACCAAGCTGGCGGGAATGGCGGCACTAGCTCGCAGAACAACCCCGGAAACCCTTTGCTAGGCGCCATCGGCGGATGGCAGATGGGCTCCAAGCTCTTCGGAGGCTGACATGTCCAATCAATACACCCGTTACGACGCAAACGACCCGCGCGCTGTAGGGCGCGGCATCCCCGCCGATGTCCTGGCGCAGTTGCTTGCCGGGCAAGAAGTGCCTGGATGGTCAACGGCGTATGCACCAAAGACGATATACCAGGGCGGCGACGCTGGAGACTACTACGTCCCTAACGCGGGCTACACGGAAGGCCCGCAAGCCTTCCAGTACAAAGACCCAACAAAGGAGTGGTATTCGGCCTATGACCTGTCCGGCGCCTTGATGAATGAGGGCAATGGCAACAACAAGATGACCACCAAGGATTACCTAACGTATCTGGCCCTAGTGGCCGGTGCTGGTGCGTTGGGTGGCGCGGGAGGCGCGGCGGCTGGTGGCGCTGAGGCTGGCGGCATGACCGCAGCAGAGGCGTGGGGTAGCGGGGCTGGCCTAGGTGGCGACACACTAAGCGCAATGGGCACAACCGGCGGTAACGGCCTCCTTGGCGCTGGTAGTGCTGGCGGCGGCATGACTGCTGCTGAAGCCTGGGGAAGCGGCGCGGGCCTTGGCGGCGACACGCTTGGCGCAATGGGCGCATCAGGCGGAACTGCTGGCGCAGGTGGCGCTGCAGCAGGTAGCGGGCTCGGTGGGCTGTGGGATGCAGCCAAGTCCGTCGTCAGCCCGGCGCTGTCGTCACTGACCAGCGGCAACGGCTCAACGCTAGGCGGGCTGCTTGGCGCTGGCCTTGGAGCCCTGTCGTCCAAAGACCAGACGACCAGCAGCACGAAAGACCCTTGGGCGCCGGCTCAGGACTTCATCAAGCAGCAGATTGCACAGGGTCAGTCATTGAGCAATCAGTACCAAGCCAGACCGTTCAGTGATGCGCAGAAAACCGCTTACGGCAACCTGGCGAGCATCATCAATGGGGCCAATGCCAACGCTCCGAATATGAGCGACTTCATCAATCGCCAGATGTCTGGAGGCACTGCTTACGACCCGCGCGATCCGTACAAAAACATCGGCAAGGGCGTTAGCCAGATTGTCGGCCCCGGCCCATCGGGCTTGCTGAACTACTTTCCCGGAAAGGGCGGCTGAGATGAGCGCAGATATCGCAACCTCGCTCTACTCGTGGAGCACGACCGCAGGCAGTAATCAGCCGCAGGGCTCGACGGCAATCTCCACAAATCTGGATGACAACCTGCGCCAGATTCAGGCCGTAGTCCGAAACACGCAGGCGCGGGACACAATTTCGTCTGCTTCGACTTGCGATATCGGCGCTAAGGATGCCATGTCGCTAGACGTGACTGGCACGACGACTATCACTTCGCTCGGCACAGTGTCTGCGGGCATCCGCAAGTGGCTAACGTTCAGCGGCGCTCTGACGCTGACCCACAACGCCACGTCTCTGATCCTGCCGACTGCGGCGAACATCACGACCTCTGCGGGCGCTTCTGGGTGCTTTGAATCTCTCGGGTCCGGTAACTGGCGCTGCTTGTCCTATTCCAAGCCAGATGGAACCCCGATCAGCGTTCAGTCGTTCTCACTGTCCGACCTCAGTAGCGCGACGGCAAACAAGACGCTGACAAATACGACCTATGCACAAAACTGGGGGTGGGTGTTTACGTCTGCTGGGCAGAAGGGACTGACGCTTACCGGCAAGTCGTCTGGTACGGGGACGGCTGGGCATGTCCTCTGTTTGGATGGATCGTCCGCCTCACTCTCGACGCAGGTTGAAAACATATTCCGCGTCATCGGTGGCGTTTCCGGCTCGGCTACTGACGTTTTTAACGTAACGCAGTTCGGCGGCACGATCTACGGTAACGACAACTCCACGACTGGAGGTAGCTGGGCCATCCGGGCGGGTAAGGGTCCGAACTCTGCCGGTGACGGCATGGTATCGTTCAGGTCCGCATCTCGACTCGGCACGAGCTCCTCGCTTGTTGCTGATTCGACGCAGATTATTCTTAGCTCGCAAACGAAAGCGGTAATTGACGCAACGCGGATGTATTTCGGTCACTCCAATGGAGTACCGAATATCTCTGCTGGTGGTGGCGCTGGTGCAACTATCGCAGGCTGTGACGCTGCGTGCGAAGTGGTATTCGGCACAGGATCGCCAACATCCGTGACAATCCAGTTTGCTAATGCTTGGTCTGCCACTCCGCAAATTGTGATGGTCAACGGTACACAAGCCGGCGCGACTTACAGCTACGCAGCAAACACGACGACTGTGCAGATCAGTTGCAGTGCTGGTATGTCATCTGGGTCGAAGATTTCCGTCATGTGCATGGGCTTGCAATAAGGGGATGTGATGGGACTTCTCGACGTATTCAATAGCGACGAGGGCCGGATGGCTCTCGGTCTGCTTGCTGCTGCTGGGCCTAGCTCGCAGCCGATGAGCTTCGGGCAACGCCTGGCTGGCGCGATGAGCCAGCATGACGCCTATTTGCAGCACAAGCAAGCCGCTGCGGCTGCGGCGCAGGATCGCGCGCTAAAGCAACAGATGCTGCAGGCGCAGATGGCCGACGTTCAAGCGCAGCAGCAGCAGCGCGAGGCGCAAGTCGCGGCATCACGTATGGCGGCAGAACAAAACGCAAAGTTCGCCCGGGACTACGGTGGGGGTGCAGTAACGCCGCAGATGGCTCTAGGCGCAGCGCAGCCTGACCGCCCGGCAGCATTCAATGATGGCGCTTTCACTCCGGCGCAAAAGAACATCGGCCCCACTCCGCAAGCCGCGCAATTGGTCGGCCAGCGCCTGCCCACCGATTGGAATGCGCTGCTGCGCGCTTACCCGGACAAGCGCAAGGAGATCACCGAGCTGATGGATGCCGAAACCAAGTCGAAGAACTTCGGTCTTGAGGAAGTGGCGCGCTTGGTTGACACGGCAGGCCCCAACAACATGCCGATCCAGCGCCGAGAAGACAAGTTCGGCCGGGTGATCGGCGGAGACATTGCCAAGCCGGTTGAAATGAAGCTGATGGACCGTGGCGGCGCGCTTTCCTCTTACAACCCATTCGCGCTACAGGCCGGACAGGAATTCAAGAAGACACAGACGGCTGACGGCGCGGCATCTAATGCCGTCGCCTGGGCTAGGCTGGCGCACGACAAGCAGCAGGCCGCGAACTCAGCGGCGGCGGGGCAGTTGATCGAGACGCCGGAAGGTTACGTCCGTGTCAGCAAGGACAACCGGGCCACAGCAATCATGGCGCCGACCGGCGTGCAGCCCCTGATGGGCAATGGCTCAAAGCTGCCTGAGGCCGCTCAGAAACAAGTGCTTGGAGCGCGGAATGTGCAGCAAGCTGTGTCTGACTATCAGGCAAAGCTCGCTACGTGGAGCAACAGCAAGATGCTCAGCCCCGACGCGCGCGCTGAAATGGGCAATGCTTACAACAACATGATGTTGCAGGCAAAAGAGGCATACAACCTTGGTGTGCTGAATGGCCCGGACTATGCAATTCTTCAAAGCATAGTCAAAGATCCGACGGAACTAACCTCAATTGCCACGTCGAATGAAGCGTTGAGCGGCCAGGCTGGCGAGCTGTCGCGCATTGCGTCGAACATTGAGAAGAACGCGCTTAATGCACACGGCAAGAAGTACACGCCGTTTGCTCCGAACAAGCCCGCCCCAACTTCTGGCGGCGTCAAGTTCTTGGGATTTGAATAATGCCCATCGCACGATTCCAGATGCCTGACGGCCGGATCGGCCGCTTTGAGGTGCCCGAAGGCACGACCCCCGAACAGGCGCAATCAATGATTGCCCAGCACATGGGATCGGCCAAGCCTGCGGGTCCGGCGCCGATGACGGCCGACCCAACGGAAGGCATGAGCACCACGGATCTCGTTCTAGCGGGCATCGGGCGCGGCATGACATCGGCCACGCGCGCGGCGGCGCAGGGCATCAGCAAACTCGTCGGCGCTGATGCTGTCGGGGCCAACCTCGTAAGTCAAAACAGCATTGACGAGGCGGCGAGGCTTGACGCTCCGTTGCTCAACACCACGTCAGGCAAGTTCGGCAACGTCCTTGGCAATGCCGCTGTGGCGGCGCCTACCGCACTGATCCCCGGCGCGAACACCTACACCGGCGCGACGCTGATCGGCGCGTGGCTGGGCGGCCTGACTACCGATGGCGGCCTGACGGAACGGCTCAAAGGTGCTGCCTTTGGTGGTGCTGGTGGCGCTGCAGGCAAGTGGCTTGGGGATCTGCTGGGCGCTGGTGCGCGTGCTGTTGCCTCTCGGGCGGCGGACAAGTTCGCAGCAGCCAAAGCCGCAGGCGCACAGAAGCAACTGGCCGCAGAATCCATGTCGCAATCCGGCTACGTGATCCCGCCCGCCGACCTGAATCCGGGCCTTGTCACTGAAGCATTGAGCGGCTTGTCTGGGAAGATCAAGACCGCGCAGGTTGCAAGCCAACGAAACCAGCCCATCACAAACAGCCTGGCGCGTAAGGCGATTGGGGTCGCAGATGATGCGCCAATCACTGCCGATGCGCTGCAGGCCATTCGGACGCAGGCAGGCAGCACCGGCTATGCCCCGATCCGCGCCGCTGGTGAAGTGACCGCAGACAAGGCCTATTTCAAAGCGCTGGACAACATCGCGGGCCAGTATCAGGGCGCTGCCCGGTCCTTCCCCGGCGCCGCAAAGAACCCCGTCATTGACATGGTGGACGGCCTGCGGCAGCAGAAGTTTGATGCTGGCGACGCAATCGACATGATCAAGGTGTTGCGCGAGTCGGCCGATAAGGCCTATCGCACCGGCGACACTGGCCTCGGGAAAGCCTCCAAAGAGGCGGCATCGGCCCTAGAAGGCCAGCTAGAGCGGCACTTGACCTCAGCGGGCGAGCCTGAAGCCCTGGCGGCCTTCCAAGAGGCGCGCAAGCTGATCGCCAAGACCTACAGCGTACAGAAGGCGCTGAACCCGCAGACGGGTGATATTTCTGCCCCAGCTCTTGCCAAGATGCTGGATAAGGGCAAGCCGCTGTCCGGTGATCTGCTGACCATCGCGCAGGCCGCGCAAGCCTTCCCGAAGGCGACGCAAGCGCTGAAGGAAGCCCCGAAGGCGTGGAGCCCTCTGGATGTTGCAGTTGGCGCCATCGGCGGCGCATCGTCAGGCGGGATGCTTGGCGGATTGGCTATGGCCTCCCGGCCCGCCGTCCGTTCTATGCTCCTGAGCGGCCCGGTTCAGCGCGCCGCACTCAAGGGGCCATCTGCGCCCGGCCTACTGACAAACGCGCCCGCGTGGCTGCTTGATCAGAACCTGACACGTTCCATGATGCCCGGCCTGCTGGGGATGGCGGCTACTTCCAACTGATGAACAAGAAGCGCTTCAGAGGCCCGTCCTTTAGCTTGCGCTTGATCAGGTTGGAGATGGGGCGCGCTATCAGCAGCATCAATAGCAGCATGAACGGCGCGGCCATCTGAGCAAAGAAGTGTTCCATTTTGGCTAGACAAGGTAACAGGCAAAATGAGTGAGAGACGACCCGCGACGACCATCGGTGAGCTTGACATTCACCTAAGCCATATTCAGGGGGATATGGTTCGACTCGCGGCAGCCGTAAACAACATGGCTACGCGCGAAGACATTGCAACTCTGACGAATCGCCTAGAGAAGATGGCGACCAAAGAGGAAGTGCGAGCGCTTGAGGATCGGCTATCCAAAGATAGCATGCCATCAACGTTTGACCGCTGGGCTGAAGGCATCAAGAAGGCGGGCGCTGCTGGTGCTGTTCTCTATGCGGTCTACAGCGCTATCCAGCACCTCGGCAAATGAAGCGCGCCGTCATCATCATCCTTGCCATGCTGGCCGTCTCCGCTTTCGCGCGTGACCCGGCGCATGTTGCCGCACTTGACGAGCATGATCAAGTGCATGCCTTGTTGGCTTTGGAGCTGGGGCTCTGACGATGACCGTCCTGGATGAATGCCAGAACGCCCTAGGGTCCGTCAACGTTACTGCATTCCTCCGCGTGATCCGGGCGGGAGAGTCTTCGCAGACTGACGACGCCTATCGGATGATGTTCGGCGGGTCGAAGTTCGACAGTTTCGACACGCACCCCAACATTGCGCACACATCGGGCCACCTGACCAGCACCGCAGCGGGGGCCTATCAGTTCCTGTTTAAGACGTGGACAGGGATCGTAGAAGCCATCCATCTCCCGGACTTCTCCCCGCTGATGCAAGACATTGGCGCGGTGTACCTGATCCGTGGGCGCGGGGCTCTTGGTGATGTGCTGGCGGGCCGGGTTGGAACGGCCATCTCGAAGTGCTGCCGGGAGTGGGCAAGCCTGCCGGGGAGTCCCTACGGCCAGCCTACGCGAACGCTTGCTCAGGCGCTGGCTACATACGCCCAGTACGGCGGCACATCCGATGCACAGCTCCCGCAGCTCCCGCAGCGCCCGCCGGGAACTGCGGGAATTGACAAGATCAACCCCGCGCCAGCTCCGGCGCCGAAAGGCTCATTCATGGCCCCCATCATCGCCGCCCTTCTACCTTCGCTGATTGAAGCAATCCCCAAGCTGGGCGCGCTGTTCGCCAAGTCCGATACCGCGAAGACCAACGTCAAAGCCGCTGAAATCGCCTTCTCAGTGGCAAAGGAGGCGCTAGGCGCCACGAACGAACAAGAGGTGATAGCACGGGTGCAGTCTGACCCTTCCGCTGCGGCCATCGTCAACAAAGCCATTGAGGACAACTGGTTCCAGCTCACGGACGCGGGCGGCGGCGGGATTGACGGCGCGCGCAAGGCTGATGCCGCGACCAGTGGCGGCGACATGCTCAAAAGCCCGACGTTCTGGATTTGCCTGTTCCTGCTGCCGCTGGTGTACCTGTTCGCGCTGTCCCTGATTGGGATCATCGGAACGGCCACTTGGTCGGATGATGTACGTGCGGGCCTGGCTGGCTCGATCATCAGCGCCATCATCGGCGGCATCGTCGGGTACTACACGGGGCAGACGACCACTAGGAACCGAACCCCAGCATGAAGCCGCGCGTCATCCACCTTGGCCGCATAATCGGGAGACTAGGAGGCCGAGAGGTGAATATTGACAACGGGATGGTCATAGACCTAGACACGCCGAAAGCGCTGGACGAGGCCGCGAACTCGGGATTTATGTCGTTCGATCTGGACGGGGACGACGCCGATACGCTGGCGCTTGTGACTGAGGAAAAGCCTTAGGCCTTATGCGCAAGCGGCATGTTATCAAGCAACTGCCGCACCTGCTCATTTGTCAACGCGGTCCAATAATTCTCAGGTCTGGCGATGCGATCAACGCAGTCACGCAACTCCTGCCACATCTGTTCAGCCTGCAGCGGCCCCGCCGTCCGGTAGTTAAGGGCATGCCAGTACAGGTCTAGCGAGTGTTCTTCGTCGTCCATTGTCTACCCCGTTTGCGAGAGTGCTTGCGGAAACGATGCGGAAACTAGCGAGCGCTAACTATCGTTTCTAGCTATGGTGCCAGCGCGAGTGCCGCATTTTTGAGCGCTGAAATTGCAAGGTTGGCATATCGACTAGTTAGGCCCGCAGTCCACAGCGGCGCAGCGCCACGCGCCACCATTGATCTCGCCT
>ERZ724509.156-NODE-156-length-33494-cov-10.273782_pt1 | contig 33494 bp, 46 predicted proteins | sample MGYA00376042_ERZ724509 | MGnify/ENA primary metagenome ERZ724509 (study PRJEB28724, sample SAMN07190887) | wastewater metagenome | isolation source: effluent of sewage treatment plant in Hong Hong | place: USA: Christiansburg, Virginia | collected 2016-03-01 ...
TCGTGGCGGAGCTGAGTGTTGCGCGGCAGTCTGCGGTCATGCCGTTGTCAAGTGACTCTAAAGCATCCTTCACCGTCCAGCGCAAGGACTCAATCTCAGCAACCAGCGCAGCGCAGTTTTGCAAGCGTTCCTCCGACTCGGAGCGAAGTCGGGCAATCTCAGCCGCGTTGTCAAGACATTGCTGACGGTACTCTGTGATGACTGTCTCGGTGGCGGCAAGCTCGGCTTCAAGCTCTTTCACTCGATCATCTGGCGCAGTTGCTGGCGCTGTGAGTGCAGCGCGGAGTTCTTCAATTACCAACTCCGTGTTATGGATCGGCCTCGTTTGCTGAGTGTGATACTCCAGCGCACTCAGGGCGCGATGCACTATGGCTTCTTCAATGGTGATGGTGGTCATGGCAGTACTCCAAACCAGCCCAAAGCAGCAGCTCCCGTTGCCAGAATCAAAGCCACTACACCCCAGAACAGCTCGTTGCTGACTGAGGACTCAAAAATGTCGTTGCGTTCGTGTGATCTCATGACATGTCCTCGGGTTGACGATGCGACTCGTAGGTTGGGAAGCGCGGCAGGTCCTTGACCCCATGGGTCATGGTCTTGATCTTCGCGAAATGACCGACGATCTTTGTTGGGTCTTCGAAGTACGCTGTCGCTTCTTCCACGGTCATCTTGCCGCTGCCCGCCGTGATCGACAGCCCCTTGGCGAACAGCAGCTTGCCGGTGACCGGGTCGTGGAAGTCCTTGACCAGCGTACCCTGGATCGAGCCGACCTGGCCGTTGGGCGCCATGCCTGCCTTGGCGCTGCTGCGCTCCGTGCGCCCGAGGCTGTTGGTCTTGGCCGCGTTGCCGTTGGTCTCGCCTTCGGTGATGCCCGTGACCAGGATCTCGAAGTCGCCCCAAGGCTTGACGCGCCACAGCTGCTGGCCGGCCTGCGTCGCGCGGCCCTCTTTGTGTGGCGCGGCCAGGTTGCGGATGATGGTGCCCTCGAATCCGCTGGCAGCGTTGTGAGCGATCACGCGATCGAGGTGCTCGCGAGAATGAACGATCGTCATGGGCACGAGCTTGACGCGGGGGTGATCCAACGCGCTCACCTTGGCACTCAGCCGGGCGTAGCGCTCCTCGTAGCTGTGTCCAGTGGACACGGGTGTAACCCAGTCAAACACCCACCAAGTCAGGTCGGGCATCTCGGACACGCCCTTGAAGCGGCCCATCGCGCCAGTCGTCAGGCTGCACAGCCGGTCGGTGCAGTTGGGTTTGTCGCCCAGGATCATCTCGCCGTCCAGCCCCATGAATTCAGGCCGGCTGAAGTATTCGGTAATACCGAAACCCTTGAACGGGTCCAGGCTGCGCCCCGTGAGCGTGCCGCTGAGGTTGAGGGCGCGCACACCGTCAATCTTGGGCTGAGTGCCGCACGAGAAGCGCACAGCGTCGAGAATGGCGTCCTCTGCAAGAGAAGGCTTCATTTATGGCTCTCCATGATGAGCTGCAAAGCTCGGGTTGCAGGCTGAGCGCCTTGGCGCGCCAGCCCGACGAGCAGAGCCCCGGTCTCGGGGCCTGCGGGTGTTTTGATGCCCAAGGCCTGAACCTTCCAGCGCGAAGAGTTCAGGTCGTACACGTGGTGCAGCGCCCACCCTTGGGCCGCAGCAACTACGCTCTCTTCGGTTGATAGTAGATCGAGCTTCGACATTAGATTTGAGGAGAAGCCCAAAGGCCCCTGTTCAGCCGATCGTTTGAGAAACAATTAGCTGGGCTATTTGTGCTCGAGAGCAGAGAAGCTCTCGAAATTTTTTGGCGGTGAGGGCTGTGCTCCAGCTAATGCCGGGTAGCCAGATGCCGCCTTCCTTGGCGCCGACCACCACACCAACACTGCGCCCCTCGGAGTGTCGCTCGCGCAGCCAAAGCTGCTGAAGCTCAGATAGTCCGGGGGTAACGGGGGTGGTGTCGCGGGCTGGCAGTTTGACGAATTTGTATTCGATCCAGAGGTCTGCTTTCGACCCGCTGTACCAGACATCGGCGATGCCGCCGTTGTACTGGTTGTGGTTCTTCATGCGGTACAGCCCAGTCGGCAGGTGCCGATGGACCGCCGCAATGAAGGTGTTCTCAGGTCCTGACATCGATGCGCTGGATCTCGACGTTGGGGCCGAAGAGTTCTTTCAGCGCCTTTTCCAGCTGCACGTCGTCGGAGTCGGTGCCATACAGCGCTTTGCCGGCCAGCTTCTCGCTGATGGAGCAGCGGTTGGCGTCATCGGACTCTTGAGTACCGAGCGGCCCAAAGGTGACGTCGATATCCGAGTCGAACGCAAAGGAGTGTTGCACCTTCTGCTCGTCGATCAAACGCTTCTCAACCAGACGGGTGTAGCCGATGATGTCGGTCCAGCTGTCGATGTAGTTCGGGTCACCGTTGAGGATGCGGCCGATCTTGTGCATCACCATGTCGAGTGCTTCCTTCTGGTCGTCGGCGAGCTCGAACCAGTTTACGTTGTCGTGCAGGGTGCGCTTGAGCTCCTGTGTGATGAATGCGTGCTCGGGAAAATCGCCGTAACGCGCGCCGCGTTCGGCGAGTGTGCTGTCAATGCTGCTCATGTTGCTGTACTCCTAGTATCGGAAATATGTAAATGCTTCTTTGCCGCCGCATATTTTTCCGTGGCGACGACGAAGTCCTTGAAAGATCCAAGATGGTAGCGAACGCCTCGCGCATGTATTGCCGCGATCCATCGTTCGCGCTTGGAGTCCCAATAAACTCCTGGGGCTCCACTCAAGTTATTGGTTTGCCGTTTCCGGTTCTGCATATTGCTTGTGTGGTCTACCTCTCTCAGATTAACAAGCCTGTTGTCTGATGGGTCGCCGTTAATGTGGTCTAGATCAAGTTTCGGCCAATGTCCGAAGCTATAAATCCAGGCAAGCCTATGGGCCAGGAATGTCGTGCCCGCGATGCATACCAAGCAATAGCCGTCAGTCCGGACAGTCCCTGCTACATCCCCAAGTTTCATCCGGTTCGCTCCCGGGTCTTTCCATCTAAACACTCCGGTTGCCGGGTCATACTCTATGACCCGTTTCAGGAGAGCCTGAAATTCAGAGGTCATGCAAGGCTCTTTTTGATGAAGGGGGATCGCGGCTGTTCGAGGAACAGCTTGCGGTGAATGGCCTGCACGGTGCGCGCCTGGCTGTACGCATCAGACAGGGCGTTATGTTTCACACCTGTGTTCTCGATGCGCACGTCCTTGGCGCCTGGCAGGTTCTTGTAGGTGCGGAAGCACCGGTTGTTCCAAAACTTCCAAGGGATCTCCTGCCCACACTGGGTCAGGGCGTGGGCAACCATGGGCAGATCGAAATCAGCCCCGTTGCTCCACATGTAAGCCACGTCGTCGCCCAGCCAGTCGCTGAAATCAATCAGCGCCACGGCCAGGGTCTGCTTGGACTCGTGGAAGACCTGCTGCGCGTCATTGGGCTGCTTGAGCCACCAGATCAGCGTGTCCTCCGAGATGCGCCGCCCCAAGTCCAGGTTGGACTCCACCGAGACGCTGGCATAGAAGCCGGCGTCATCGATGCGGTCGCTATCGAGATCGAAGCGCACGGCGCCGATACTCATGATCACCGCGTCGGCGGTGGTGCCTAGGGACTCGACGTCAATCATGACGTTTTTCATACTACGTGTTTCCATGTTTTTCGGAGCTTCGCCGAATCGATGGTGGTGTAAGTCACCCCGTACAACGCGCCTAAGTCTTTTGAAGATAGTAGACTGCAGCGGATGTGGCGAACCGCTTGGTCATTTAACTTCGAAAGCCCGTGGGCGCTCCCTTTAACTCGCGCCGGAACACGTGTTCCAAGCGCGTAGTCCATCTTTATGTTTGCGCTTCGCGTCCCATACGCAAGGTTGGTGAGCCGGTTGTCAGAGGGTTGCGAGTTTCCGTGCAATATTTCAAGCCCTGGTGGATACGGCCCGACAAACGCAAGCATTACGAGCGCATGTACCATCCGAGAATTACCTCGGCCAAGTGCAACCGAAACGTGTCCGCTGTTCATGGCCCCAGGGCGAAGCACTCTGCCTGTGACTTGACGTCGTCCGTCCCAAAAGTTGATACTCCGAACGCGACCCAGATCGCTTACCTGGTAACGAGATTCGTAGCCTGGAATTGCTTTCCAGGTCTCGTTTGGAGCAGTCATAGTTCAGGCCGCTGCGGTTTCAGGGACAGCGGCCTTGGCCTTGGCCTTGGGGCCGCGCTTGGCCGGCTCGGTCGCAACGGCGTCGAGAGCAGCGATCTGGCCGGTCAGCTTCTCGGTGCCTTTGGCAGCAGCGGCGGTGAGCTTGGCGGCTTTGGCCACAGCAGCGTCGTACGTTTTCTGAGCAGCCTTGAGTGCCGCGTCAGCTTCTTTACGCTTCGCCGCAGCAGCCTTCTCAGCCTCTTTGGTGAGCGCATCAGCGCTTTTCTTGGCATCCGCGAGAGCCTTTGCCGCGGCTTTCTGCTCGTTGGCGATGGACTTGATGTTGGCGTTGTGCGTTTTGAGAGCAGCAGCCAGACCGGCCTGGGCGATCTTCTTCTCAGCGACGGACATGATTTTCGAGGGTGCGCGTGCCATGGTATTTCTCCTGTAGGCGTTGGTTGAATTCGATCTCATTGAGCCGAACTGCTCGAGAGATCAGCCGATCAGAGACGGATCGGCGACGTGTGGTGGAGCACTCGAGATCGAGCGCTGCCAGGACTTCTTCCAACGTCATTTCGTGCAGGACTTCGGTCAGGCGTTTGTAAGAAACGCGTGCCTGGCTTAAATACCATTTGCGAACGGACATGGAATATACCTTTTTTCTTTTGTCGAACCTCGATCTAGGAAAAATCTTAGACCGAGGTTTTGGTTAGCGGCGACCGACTGTCTTGGCCTTTGCGCCCTTAGCCGGAGCAACCCATCTTGACACATCGGGCTCGACGGTCAGCAACTTAGCAGCTTCGGCCTGGCGAGTGAAATGCACAGCCAGGCTTTCGTTGGGCTGAGGGTCGCTGAACGCCAGAGACGGGTAGGTTTCGTTGGGGTTGAAGCCCACCGTCACCACTACACTCACTGGCGGCGTTTCGAAGACCCGAGCCACGCCGGAGACGAAGCTGTCGAAGCCCTTGGTGGCCGTGGGGCTGACGCTCAGCGTCCACATTGGCGTGTCGGCATCGGCATCCGGCGGCAGCACGGCCAGCACACGGGAGTTCTTGCAGGCCTTGCCACGACCGCCTTTGGGGTCGGATTCCCAAGTATTCATGGCGCAGGACGCGCAGTCACTGCCCGCGTTCTGGTTGATCGGCGAGTTCTTGCTCGGCACCATGGATTTGATGTCCATGCCAATGGCGAAGCAGGTTGGCGGCACGATGTTCTTCGCGTCGAACCCCTCGGGGTAGTAGAGGTTCTTCGAAATGAAGTCGACCACGACCAGCTGCAAAGGGCCAGGCGTTTTTGTGCCGTCGGGCAGGATGAAGTTCTTGTCCTGCGTGACACGAATGGCGTTGCCGCTGGCGGGGGCGGTGCGGCCATCGAGAGCGGCAACCTGAGCCTTCAGTGCGTCCTTGATGGACACGATGTTGGCAGATGCCTTGACGGCGACGGCGGTGGTTTTGGGTTTGGTAGCCATGGGGTCTTTCTACGAAGTAAGAGAGTTGATGCTTAAAGAGCGCTTGGTGAAGTCTTCGAGTCCGGGGATCACCAGCCCCCGCTCACGCAGCTCCCGGTAGGCCGGATCGCTGACACGTTTCTGAACCAGGTGGGTGTAGGCGTACTTGTCGCCGCGCTTGCCGGCGACCACCCATTTCATGAAGCTGTCCCAGTCCGTGGTGTTGGCCACGGTGGCGTAGTTCACTGAGATCGAGGCCCGTTTGCCCTCAGCTTTGCGGCTGTCCTGGGCGTCGAGCAGGCCGAACGTGGTCTCGGTCAGTTCCTTGATTTCGAGCTCGATGGCCGTGACCTGTTTGTCGAGAGCGCGCTTGTCTTCGCGCAGTTGCCACAGCTTGTCGGCTGCGGCGCCCAGCGTGAGAACCGCTGGTTTGGAGGGAAGACGTTCAGTAACGTGGGGCATTGTGTTGACCTTTCTTTGATAGATTGTACGAGATGATCTAACAAAGATGTTAGATTTATGGACGCGAAAGCGATTGAATTTCGCTATCGCAAACTCACTTCGAATAGTTGGCGGCAAAACCGCCTTCACAGTTCAGCGGGATGTCTGGGCACCAAGCTGGCGGTGTGCGCATGCACTTCTCCATGAACCTGATGCAGCCGGGTGCTGCCTTCAACGTGGCCAGCGCCACTGCCTCGTCGTGGGTCGACATGACCACACGGTGTTTGCGGCTGATGGCCAGCGTCTGGCCGAGCACGATGATCCGGGCTAAGGCCTGGACGATGTTCTCGCACAGCAGGCCACCGTAGATCTTCTTGCGCTGATTACCCGACTGGTAAGACCATGAGTCCCAGCCGTTTTCGTCCTTCGCTACGCGCAGGTCGGGATACTTGAGGGCCATCCCGTTGGGGAGCCACAAAATGTTGGCCTCCCAGTTGATCGGCCCCCAGTTGCCAGGCACACCAGCGGCCATGTCCTCGATGATGCCCTTGCAGACCTCCCATCCCATCTTGATGCGCTGGTTCTTCAGCCGGTAAGCGTTGATGATCATCTTGCACTGATCCAGCGTGAAGTACACCGGCGGGCCACCCAAGGCGCCCTTGGCCAGGGTGATCTGCAGCTTGGGCGCGCCCATCTGGAAACCCAGGCCCAGGACGCAGACCTTGCCGACGAACCGCTCCATCTTGTCGTCTTTGGTGATCGTGCGGTTGTAAATCAGGTCGGCAAAGTTGCAATACGCATCGCGTCCGGTGCCCGTATCTGCCGCTCGGAAGGCGTCCAGCAGGTCAGTCTGGCCCCAGAGCCAGCCGTTGACGCGGGCTTCAATCTGGCCGCTGTCCTGCACACACAAGGCGTGGCCCTTGGGGGCCAGGATGGACAGCCGCAGCTCACCGCCTCGGGTGAGGTTCTGCATGTTCATCTTGTTGTTGCCGCCCAATCGGTGGGTGTGCGCGCGGCTGTAGGCATAGCCCACGGGCAGGCACATGTCATCGGCGCCGGCTGTCAAAAACCGCTGTGCCCGGGTGATGTTGGTCGTCGACTTGACCGCAATGCGCACGTCGACCAGGGCCTGAAGGCGGTCCTGCTTGGCCGACATCTGCTTGACCTGTTCGATGTCGTTGAGGTCAAAACCCCAGGACTCGATCATGTTGGGCAGGTTGATGAAGTCAGCGTCGTCCTTGGCAAAGGCATAGGTCCACTTCTTGTCGATCTTCAATTCACGGTCGACGGTGTTGAGCTTCATCCATGCGTCGCTGAGCTTGACCGGCGGCTCGATGTCTTCGGTCCGGAGCAGCTCAGCGAATCGGTCGTTGCTGCCGATGACTCGCTTGATGAGCAGCTGCTCGCGGTCTTTGCCCTGCAGCAGCTTCTCTTTGCCCTTGAGCAGGCCCTTGTCTTCCCAGTCCGCTGGGTTGACTGCGGCGTACATCAGTTTCTCGCGCTTGTCGAGTTCGCGCTTGAGCTCAGCTTCGACGCGCGGGATGTCCACCTTGAGCACCGGGTCGGTGAACATCTTAGTGATGATGTTGATCAGGTCGATCTCGTCCGCCGGCATCTTGGGCAGCATCTGAGTGAAGATGTGAAACATCTCATCGACGTCCTGGCTGCAGTAAACCGCGACCTCGTCGAACACATGCTTAGGCCAGACGAGCACGCCTTTGGTCTGCTCCAGGACGTCCTTGAGCTTGCCCTTGCCACCGTAGTAGAGGCTTACTTCGTCCAGGCCAGCGCCAATATCGCTGCTGTGAAGGCCCCGTGCCATGGCCAGTGAGTCGTAGGTGAACGCCGGCTGTACACCAAAGTGATGACTAAGAATAAAGCCATCGAACTGAGTGTTGTGGCAGAGAAGTGCATGGGTGCTCCAGTTGATCTTGCGCAGCTCAGCGGCGACCCGTGAAGGAGGGACGATCTTGGTCTTGCCGAGGCCGACCTTGATGCCCATCATCTGCACGCGAAAGCGTGGGTCTCGGACGTACTCGCTGGTCGACATCTTCTTCAGGGTGTAGTCCTGATCCCAGTAGGTTTCAAAGTCGAGGCTGACCAGACGGGCCCAGTCGGGCGTGTGCTGCGGGATGTTGGGGCGGACAAAGGAGCCGCGAGAGGAGCCCTCGGGGGTGGCCTGCTTACGCAGCGCTGAGGTCCACGACATATTTCTTGGGCTTTCGGATGGTGTTGGGGATCGAGTCGGCGGCGAAGGTTTCAGTCGTGGTGTAGTTCCACTTGCAGTCGCGGCACTTGCGGGTGCGGTAGATAGCCGTTGGGGACTGGCGTGTCTCCACCACATACAGCTCCGTGCTCTCGCAGTTGGGGCATTGCAGCTTCATGGATTTCATGTTGTCGGGCTTTCCACCAGGTGCGTACTTTTGCGGGGTTGTACCAGTTATGGTTGTTGGGCCTGTGCCGCAGCTCAGGCTTCGGGAAAGGAATAGCTGAGCAGCGCATGTGGCCCAACAACTTCTGTTGTGACATGCCGAGTTCTTCGGCCATTTCGCTGAACAGCTTGCACGGGGGGAGGGCGTCGTGTCGACCGCGCATGGATGTAAGGTTCATGCAAGCTCTTTTTCTTTCTTCGATGCTGATGCCAAAGTGCCGAACAAGTCGAGCAAGTTGGCCATGCGCGTGTCCTTGACCATCATGCTGTCGTAGACTTTCTCCTCCAGCGTGCCGGGGGCCACGACGATGATCGTCTCGGTCTTTTCCTTCTGGCCGATGCGGTGCTGGCGCTTGCTGCCCTGAACGAACCACTCCAGGTTGTAGGTCGGGCTGGCCCAGATCGTGGCTGTGCCCTTGGTCAGGGTTAGGCCGTGGGCCACCGTTTGTGGGTGGCCGAACATGACCTGGTAGACGCCGGCCTGATAGCCCTGCTCCATCTCAGCGCGTTGCCGATCGGTGCTTTCGCCGTCGAAGACGCAGTAGCGAATGCCGCGCTTTTCGGCTTCAGCCACCAGCAGGTCACGTTGGTGTTTCCAGAGATAGATGACCAGGCTGTGCTTGCGCTGCTCGACCATGTCCAGGATCATTTCGTAGCGCTCGGTGTCCACGACGTGATACGCCTCGGGCGACGAATACACCGCTCCGGACGAAACTTGCAGCAGCTTGGTGGCGACGGCAGCGGCGTTAATTGCGGTGATCCTGCCCTTTGAGAGCTCCAGCAGCTGGGTGGCTTCGAGCTGGGCATAGGCCAACAGTTGCTTGGGGCTCAGCTCGTAGGGCATGGTGTACCGATGGTTGGCCGGAATGTCCACACAGTCTTCGAACTTGTGTCGGATGACGATGTCACTGAGCAGGCTGAACACGGCCTCCTCGGCGCCTTCGCGGTCGGTCCACTTGATGGCCTGAGCGTTGCGGCCGACCTGGGTCGGTGTGCAGACGGTGTCGCGGAACTTGTAGAAGCTGTGGCCCAGGCGCTTGCCTTCGTCGAGGATGTAGACCTGATGCCAGACGTCGGTGATGCTGTTGCCGTTAGGCGTGCCCGTCATCAGGCAACGGTTCTTAAAGTGCTTGGCGATCTTGACCACGGCTTTAGACCGCTGACTTGTGTGGTGTTTATACGCTGTGCTCTCGTCGATCGCGAGTTCTGAGAACTTCTTGAAGAAGCTAGCAGGCTTCGTAGCCAGCCATTTGACCGCATCGACATTCGTAACGTAGACGTCAGCGTCGACGGCAAAAGCTTCTTCGCGGTTTGCGGCGTTCGCGACAGAAACCTTGAGGTGCGGTGCGAACTTCTTGAAATCGTTGAACCAGACTGTACGGAGCAGAGTTCGGGGAGCCAGGACAAGCATTGCGCCAGACTTTTTGGCCCGGCGTTTTGCAAAAGCAAGTATGCGAACAAACGTCTTTCCGGTCCCTGGATCGGATGCATCGAAAACGATGGGCTGTTTTTCATTGTGTTTGAGGCTGATGGTCTGGTGAGCCATCGCCGTGGCTTTGGCGCGGGAAGGGGTCATGATGGGCGAGGTCCTGTGCCTTTCGGGTTGCCAATATGGAAGCTGCCGCAAAATGCGCAACGGTAAACACTCAAGTGATGACCGTGAGATTTGCGCAATTGAATGGCTGCGGCCTCCGAAGTTTCGTGGCGGGCTTTGCCAGTACATGCGTTGCGCCGAAGGCGACGTTTGCTGCTCATTTCCTCACTCCTACGGTGCAATGTCCCGTACCATCAGGGCCATACGGGCACCACTGGCACGAGAATTTGTTGGGGTTGGCAGGCCAGGTGCTGCACTCGGTGAGTGCCAGGCCGCGGCGATTGAAGCTCTGCTTAAAGCGCAGTGCCTGGTCGCGATCGAAGGTGCGGCAGGTCAATTCGTCGATGTCGAGATACCAGAGCTCGACGTGAACGGTCTCCAGTTCGGGGAAGCGCAGGAACGTGAGCAGCCCGTAAAGATTGACCTGTTCGGCATGCTTCACCTCGTTTCCGAAGCGCTTGCCTGATTTGTAGTCGATGACCACCGCTTCGGTTGGCGAGGCATGGACCAGCGCATCGAGCTTGCCGCGCTGCCAGGCAGTTTTCCAAGGCGCCACTTCCCAGTCGCGGTCAATACCCCATTCGCCCTCCAGCGACACCTTGCCGGCGGCATAAAGATGACGCATGTGCTCGAACTCGGTACGAAACTTCCCCATCTCAGGGATGAACGGGCCGGAGCCGTTCACGAAGCGCTCTGCAGAATCGTGGATGCGGGTGCCGCGATCGTTCGCATGTTCAGTCTGGCCGGGGCGCAGAGGGCGCTCGGGTTCGGGGATTTTGTCCAGGTGCTTGATCTTGGCGAGAAGTTTGCACTTCTCGAAGTCAATCAGTTTGCTGTACGACCAGCTGACAATGTGCTCGCTCATGGTGTCTTTCTAAGTAAGACCTTAGATTATCAGGTATTCACTGGACGTTGATGCAGGCATCGGCGAGGCTCTGCAGCAGAACCTCGGGGTCGTAGCTGTAGCTGAGCCAGGTAAGGGTTTCCTCCAGCAGCTCGTCGGTCAGCTTCGTAGCGTCGATATGTGCTCGCGAGATCGCCGGCTGATCGGGATAGGCTGAAGCAGCGATCATGTCGATCAGGTCCTCTGCGCTATCGCAATACAGGGCGTTCTCGAGAGCATCGACAAAACTGACAGAGTCCTCCTCGTCCCAGGTCGTGAACGAAGTGTCGTAACCGGTCGCAGGGGTCAGCTTGACCGGGTCTTGCGAGCGGGGCACTCGTGCGACAGGCAGCGCGTCCCAGGCGACAGTGAGCACGGTGTTGGCCAGGCGCTGCAGGAACGCAATGTCTTGTTGTTCGCGGTCACCGTGCTGGTGCTTGTAGCCCACGCTGATGTTCGTGCACTCGGGGATCAGGTCGATGAACTCAGCCGTGTCGGTGTAGACGCCAGTGGCGTCAGGCAAGAACCAATCCAGCTCAGAGGACAACTCGTTGGCCAGGGCGTCAGCGAACTCATCGGAGCAGCAGCGCCCGCCGCGCTGGTGGGTGATCACGTCGGCATAGCCGGCGCGGTCGAACGCCACCGCACGGTCGATCTCCTTGAAGAGGCTGGGCATATTGTCGGCCAGCCAGGAGGAGCCGAGGCCGCCACACTCTTCGCCGCGGAAGAACACGTAGTAGCCCGGGATGGAGTGAGCGATCATGTTGTACAGCACCGCAATGCCCGCTGCGTCATCAGCGCCCAGAGGCTCGCCTTTGTCGGCACGCCAGAAGTCGCCGTCCATGCGCACGACGTTGGGCCCGCCCCGGTCATGAACCGTGTCGGTATGTGCGGTGAACATCGAGCGGTGCTCACGCGCAGTGCGCAGGTCCACGTGGATGTTGCCGGCGCCGTCGATCAGCGTGGTGGGGACCTGACCAGCCAGCCAGGCAACGAAGCGAGCTTCGGAAATCGAGCCAAAGGCCCGGGCCCGAGAGACGGCATGAGCGAAGACCTCCATGAACCGCGGGCCGTCATAGGCTGCGTAGTCGAGGGTCGGCATCGCATCAGTATCGATCCGCGGCGGCGGGATATAGACAGGATGGGCGTTGGTGATGGGGGCGGTGGCAGTGGCTTTGGACATGATGTTCTTTCAAAGAAGTTCGAGTGCGAGTTCGGGCTGATCGACTGTTTTCAGGCGGTCGACGGTGTCCTGGTGATAGCGCTCACCGTTGGGTTGTTCCACAAACGGCTCGTCTTCGGAGTACCAAAGTTCGGACTCGTCGTCTTGCCAGCAGTCTTCGCGCAGACGCCACTCTTTATCGACACAATACACGGCGTCTTCGACAGGGCAGTAATCACCGTCGACAAGAGTGACGACATCGTCGAGCAGCATGTAAGCATCTTGAGATTCGACCCAGACAACATGATCGGGCACCCAGTTGGTGTCAACATGGGAGTCTGTGTTCAGTATGGGGCTGGCGTCATCCTCATGGACCCAATATCTGTTATTGCCGCCCCGTCCAACGACTTCGACATAGCCGTTCTCGAAGCAGCTCTCGCAGATGTGTCTGTCCTCATATCGACCGACATAGTGCCCATCGTGGAAACTGTCTCCGCAATTGTCGCAGTGATAGCTGTCGTCATCATCATCATCTGCCATGTCCACACTGCCATCGGTACATTGAAGAACAAAGTCACCGCTGCCATCGATCTGGTAGCAACCGTCGTCGTTATAGCGGTCAACTCGTTGGGCTTCACCATCGAGGTAAGGCGCACATCCGTCTTCGAAGTGCAAGAAGGCGCCATCAGGCCAGCTGCTTTCGAATTCATAGCCCCGGTCCTTGAGCCAGGCATTGAGCTTTTCGTCGGTGTGGCTGTAGCCGTCGCTGTCGTCGGCTGCGCGCTTGTAGCTGCGGACGAACATGTTCGCCCCCCTGAAGGTCAGGCAGAGGGCACGGCCCATGATGATGCCGTCTTCGTCTTTGCGCAGGGCCATGTGCCAGCCGTCCTTTGGACGGTATGCAGCGAACGGGTGCAGATTCCAATTCGGCTCTTGCGCGGTCAGCGGGTTGGCGACGTAGCCGGGCAACAGGGCAAGACCCTCATTATTGTGCTTGAAACGGTGCTGGCACCACGAGCTGGTGGAGACCATGCAGGAGGTCGGGCCGTACTCGACGCCGATGATCATCTCCGGTGTGGTACGTACGAAGTACATGGTCTCGGGCACGGGTTCGGAAATAAGTGTGATGTCGCGCAATAAGTGCGACGATACATGGGGCCAGTGTTTGGCCAGGTATTTGCCCGGCGAAGTGACCATCACGCGCTTGTTCTTGGCGTAGACCTCGTTCGGCGTGTAGGCAATCCGGGTGGGGTCCTTCATGCTGATATGGGGCCACTGGTACAGCACTTCTCTCCAGCTGGTAGGCTCGTGTTTATCGAGCATCTTGTGGACGACCGGGTGCAGTCCGTGGGCGTTGATCAGGGGGCGTACCCAACTCGGCATGTCAGCGTCGTCATAATCATGGGGGTAGCGGGCCCTGAGATCGAAAGGCTCACGAGACCACTTGGGGGTTTGGAGTGTTGGCATCTTTTACCTCGCAGTTAGAAATTCAATTTCAGTTGCCTTTGACGCACAGGACAGCGCGCAAAGTGTGAACAACCTCGACCAGGTCTTTTTGGTTCTCCATGACCAGGTCCAGGTCCTTGTAGGCGCCGGGGATCTCATCGATCACATCAGCGTCTTTGCGGCACTCGACGCCCTCGGTTTGTGCGACCAGGTCCACCAGGCTGAACCGGCGTTTGGCTTCAGCGCGGGACATGGTGCGGCCGGCACCGTGGCTGCAGGAGCAGTAACTTTCTCGGTTGCCCTTGCCCCGCACGATGTAGCTCTTCTGACCCATCGAGCCTGGGATGATGCCGAGGTCGCCTTTGCGAGCGCGGACGGCGCCCTTGCGCGTCACCCACAGATTGCGTCCGAAGTGGTTTTCCTTCTCGACGTAGTTGTGGTGGCAGTTGACTGCCTCCGCTGTCGCGTCGACCATCGGACGGTTGGGGAAAAACTGACGCAGTTCGAAGATCACCGCCATCATCATGATGCTGCGGTTCTCGAGTGCGTAGTCTTGTGCCCAGTGGACCGCCGTGACATAGTCGTTGAAATCGTCCGTGTCCTCAGGGAAGTAGGCCAAGTCATCGTCAGGCAAGCTGATGAAGAACTTCTCCATATTGCGCTTGGCCTTGTCGATGAAGTGCATGCCGATCTTATTGCCGATGCCGCGACTGCCGCTGTGCAGCATGACCCAGACGAAGTCTTCTTCATCGATACACAGTTCGATGAAGTGATTCCCGCCACCGAGTGTGCCGAGCTGACGCAAGACGCGGTTGTTGTCTGATGCGAGCCCAGGATGCTTCTCGATCAGGTCGAGGTATCCGTAGTGCAAGTTACGGTCCCCGACACGTTGCCCCAGTCCCGGCTTGTCCAGGTGCATGTCGTTGCCGACCGGTACAGCGGATTCGATTGCGCTCCGGATGGCGCCGAGGTCATCAGGCAGCTCGGAAGCCTTCAGGTTCAGCCGCACAGCGTTCATACCGCAGCCAATGTCCACGCCCACCGCAGCAGGGATGATCGCCTTGTCGGTCGCAATCACGGTGCCGATGGTGCTGCCCTTGCCAGCATGAACGTCGGGCATCACTGCCACGCCGTTGCTGTGGATGAAGGGGAGACGGGCCAGGTTTTTGAGCTGAGTCAGAGCTGAGTCTTCGATGTCAGGGACCGGGAGCGTGTAAGGGGCTTCGTTAGCGATGCCCTCTGGGTAAGGGAAGTCGCGGGTATTCACCCACGCTTTGATGGGGCGAGAACCTTCGTCTTTGATTACTTGCATAGCTCCTCCGGCACCTCGACGGTCTCGCCGAGCTTGGATGCCACGAAGCAGCGCATGGCTGCGATCAGGGGTGTGGGGCCGTATGCCCACTGCAAGAATCCAGCGGTGCCCGGCACGCTGTTGTTCCACAAGTTTCCTTTCCAACCAATCTGCACCATGTCGTTGGAAAGCGCAGAGTCTTGGTAGTCAACGCTGAGATTGATACCTTCCCTCTCAATGATCGGCCCGCCTTGGGACCAGTCTGTTGACGGGCTGTATTGTCGCCACCTGTCTGAATATTCGTAGTCGCCAGCATTAATGCTGAGCAATTTGCCGTCAAGCAAACGAATATCCCCTACCGGGTACAGATTGGTGTCAGCTTTCGCTACTAGCCAGCCTAGCGCTAGGCCTTCGGCTTGCGATACGTTGATGGTTTTCACGCTTCTTTTCTCGTTAACGCGATCGGCTGAGCCAATAGCCATTGCCGACCCAGCAGCCGCACGCTGCGCACCCAGGCGCGCTGGTTATGGCGGTTCGTGCTGCGACTGACCATGTCGCTGTTGAACATGCGACGCACGCGTCGGAGGTGGTAGGTGTTCATGTTCTCTCCTGGGTCCTTAACCCTGTCAGCGGGTAGAAGTACGAGTTGTCGGTGCGGCTCGGGCAGGCCAGGGCATCTTCAGAGCCGGGGCGAAGCGGAGACTGACGCTGGGGCACGTAGTGCGTGTTTTTCCAGCCGGTGCTGCCCTGGGGCATGGCTGTGTTGGGCTTACGCGGAGTAGCGTAGCTTTCGGGCGGTGGGTTCTTCAACCTTCTGCTCTTAAACGGCTTGAGGCTGATGCTCTGCCCAGGGGCGGGGAACTGACGAAGGATTTTTTCTTCGCGGGTGAGGGGCTTCGTCATGCGCGCCTTAGATCGTAGTGAGATGTTAGAGTCTGGGCCGAAGCCCAGACTTGAGAACGCCGTGGCTTACTTCTTGGGGCGGCTGTCGAGGTAGGTCACCAGGGCCTGGATGCCGGCCTTACGCGCGGCGATTTCGTCGACCAGGCTGGTCGGCTTGTTCTCGATGCCGTCGAGTTCCTTGATGGCCTTTTCCTGGAAGGCGATCGACTGGAACAGGTCGGCGTCGCTGTACTGGCTGGCCAGCTTGCCGTTGATCAGGACCTGGGTGGTAACGGTGATGGGGGTAGAGGTGGCGGCGTTGTTCATGATGGTTTCCTTGGGGGTGATGGGAAGGGGAAGGGGATCGGTGCACCACGGGCCGCTGTCGCGATACGGGAGCTTGGAGCCGATTTCGAAATAGACCGTGTCGATATGGCCCCAATCAGCAAACGCGGCCCTGTATTGCGCCTCCGGCAGGTGCCAAAGGTCGTCGAAGTACCGGCGCAGTTGCTCGCGGTCTTCGATGTCCGGTTTGTCGAAGCCGAGGTCGTCGAGAGTTCGAACGATCTCGTTGCGGCGGTTGACGCCGTACTCCGAGTAGTTGTGCCGATATTCTTTGCAGAAATCGGAGCTGTCCAGGAGAGCCTGGGCAAGTTCAGTCAGTTGGTCGGCGGGGAGCACATGATTTCCTTTTCGTGAGTTGAAATTAGATCGAAGAACGATCTTCGACCTTTATTGGCAGGATGGCCAATTGGAATTTGCTATCGGAATCCGAGAGCAAATAGTTCAGGCGAAGATCTCGCTCAGCTCCTTGTAGATCGCGCGAGCTTCGGTGAGGGTCAGGTCGCCGACTTTCAGGGTCCGCACGGTGGAAGCCTTGACAGCGATCGGTTCGGCGGCGGGGGCTGAAGTTGCAGCCGGTGCGGGCGCCGGTGCAGCATCGAACCCTTCGATCACCCAGTACATTGCCGGAACTTTTTGGCCGTTGACGTTGTAGAAACTACGCATGTTCACGAGCTTTTGAGGGACCATGGTGCTGAGCGACTTGTTCACAGTTTTGTATGAGAGGCCGCAGCGAGAGCTGATCGTCTTCGCTGTCAGCGGGGACTGCGCGGCAATGAGGACCTGAAGGATACGGCTGCGAAGGGTGGGGAGGCCGTTGCGGTGGGTGATGATTTTCGGCATTTGATTTCTCAGTTGTTGATGTGAAGGGGAGGGTAGTGATGTGTTAATCGTTAGCTTCTTCTTCACCCAGGTACCTGCACCCACTCATTGAACGAGATGGCCTGAACCAGCCGATCCTGATGTTTGTACGGCAGCAGTTTCGCGAGTTCACCTACAGCCTCGATGAGTTTGTCGATGCGACTGTTAACCCGCTCGAGGACGCCGTCATCACAGTAGGTGTCGTTGACGATCTGATTGATCACGGAGTCGATCTCGACTTGACGACTCTTGTCTGACGGGCGGTCATCACGACGTACAAAGCTCATGCTTTGGCTCCTTCGCCCAGCAGTTCAGCCGTAGACTTGTGCAGCATGTCGACTGTTTCGCTGTAGTAGCCGTTGCTGGAGCCGCACCAGCGAATGTCAACATAGCCCTTGATCGTGGCGAACTTGTAGAACGACCAGGTGCTGGAATCGTCGTAGTCCGTGCTCTCGCCCGTGGTGATGTTCAGTTCTGCCATCGTCAATGGCGAGTTCTCCAGATCGGCGAGTTCGCCAACCACGCTCTCGATGTACACGTGCTCGCAGCAGTCTTGAGCGTGGTAGTAGATGTACGTGTCGGTGTCGTTGCTGAAGCAGATGTGGCTGTTATCCAGCTGCAGCACGGTGTGGAACGTTTTGCCGAGCAAGTCGGTCGTTTCACAAGGAGCGTCGCCGTAGCTCCAACCATTGGCTTCTTTCAGGACGGCTTCGATCAGCTTGGTATTGTCTTTCATGCTTTGGCTCCTTTGTGTTCAGGGAAGTAGTTGTTCAGCAATTCAGGCATCTTGTCTGGCTCGGCCCAAGTGATACTGACACCGCGTTCGGTTTTGCCTTCGATGCTGATGGGTTTGATGGCCATCTGGCGGTGGCCCAGGAACTTGGTGAAGGTTGTGGGGCTGCGGCTCATGCCGCCGACGCAATACTCGAACAAGATGAACAACTCGTCGCGCCGGATGTTGCACGACCCGTTGCTGCGCGTGCGCACCATGATGTCCAGCAGGCACTTGCGGTACTCATCGACCTTCTGCATGACCTGGAGGTTGGTCTTGTAGGCGTTGCCCGTGGGCAACTGGTCGAGGAAATACTGGATGTTGCCATCCTGGAGCGCTGAGCTCGTAGATTCTGAGGTCGTCTGGCTCAGCTCAATCAGCGTGTTGCGCGCTGCGCTCTGCAGCGGCGTGCTGGCCGCGAACTTGTCCATCGGGTACGCCTCGAGGTAGTGATAGAAGCCCTGGAGCTCCTGAGCGATGCTCTCGATCTCTTCGTCGCTGGGCCGTGGGAACTCGATGCTCTGATAGCCGCCGATGTTGAAGCGCCGGTCGTTGCGGTCGACCTGGATAGGATCAGGTTTGTTCGAGGCGAAGAGCCAGTTGCAGTAGTTGTTTACGGCATAAGCATTCCGGTTCATGACCCGCACCATGACGGTGGGCTCGGTGATCAGGTTCTTCAAGTTGGCGATGACACCAGCCTCGTCCTTGAGCGCGCTTGACTGGATCTCGTCGATGAAGACGATCAGCTTGCCCTCGGCATAATCTGTCCACTTCTCGCTCAACTCGCCAGCGCGCTTAATGACGGTCTGGTTCTCGCCGAACAGGGGTTTGAGCACCTTGTTGAACAAGAGGCCCTTGCCCGTACCAGGCACGCCCTGGAAGACCCAGCCGGTGCGTGTGCGGTCGCGTGTCTGCACGATGCAGGCCAACCAGTTCATGAAGTGCTCGATGGCCTCGATGTCATTGCACAGAATGTGGCTGATGATCTTGAAGATCATCGGTGGGCATTGAGTGACGCGCTTCTTGGACTGCGGAGTGCGCATGTACTCTGTGGTCTGGAACGTATTGATGGTCTTGTTGTCGAAGTCCACGCGAATGTCAGCGTGTGGATCGAATTCCATGTCCCATTCGGGGATGTTGTCTCCGAGGCGCAGTCCGTTGGAGTCAGCGAACTGGCGCACCATGCTCTCGTTCTTAGCCGAGAACAGCTGCAGGTCGTCGTTGGCCGCATCGAAGGTGCCGCGCCAGTAGACGCTCGACCTGCGTTCGAGGAAGGCCAGGTAGGTGAGGCCTGTGCTGCTGACGCGGTAGGCCTGTGACTGCAGGGTTTCCCAGTACGCGGGGAGCAGCTCCTTGGTCAGGTAGGTGGGCTCGCCCTTGAAGTTGAAGATGTAGTCCGGGTTGTCTTCGGGGTGGTAGTAGGCCCAGCTGTCTCCGCCGTTCAGGTTGAAGTACGTGAAGCCGCGGTCCTGCTTGATCTCGGTGGCGATGCACTCGCCTGGTTTGGCCAGGACTTCGTGCGCACCGACGGTTTTGTAGGTCAGCTTGCGCTTGGGCAGGCCAGCCAGGTCGCGTAGCTCGAGAACCTTGGCATCGGTGAGTGCGCGGTTCTGGTCTGTGCTGTTGATCTTGGTGGTCAGGTCGTAGGTCTGCAGGGCTTTGTTGACCAGGCTGATGCGAGGCATGCGGCCCAGAGGGTTCTTGATCCCCTTCAGGGTGGGCGGTGCGATGTAGATCAGCTTGTCGGCCTGGCATGCGGTGATGTCCAGACCCCAGGACAAGGCGTTGCCAGTCTTGGTGAGGGAGAGGTGCTGATTGAAGAGCGGCACCTCGTGGTTCTTCTGAATGAGCCACTGTTTGATGAGCGGAGCGCTGATGGCCTTGGCCAGCATCACGAACACATGGCAGCGCAGGCTGGGGCCACTGATGTTCATGGATCCTGACCATTGGAGGATGTAGCTCACGTTGCCTAGGCCCAAGGCATTCATGATGTAGTCGATGGTGATCGGAGTGGGCTCGTGCTCAACACCGTTCTCATCGATGCGGGGCAGCGTAGGCTCGATCCCGTCGATGTCCAGGCAAAGCCAGTCGGTGGTTGCATTCCTATCTGTCGAACCCTTTCTTGATTCATTGACCAGAGGCCGAGCTACCATGCCTTTCAGCAGGCAGTTGCCAAGCAGGGCATGCTTGATGATCAGCTTCTCCATCGTCGCGAGGTCGGGACACGACTCGTTGATGGATGTGACTTCCCAGACATTGGGGTAAGAGGATTTTTCGATGCTGCCATCAGGCAGCTTGGTGTAGGTCTTCGTCAGCGGGACGTTGGCGTTCAGGAAGGTCAGAAACATGGTGGTGGTTGCCTATTTTTTGATCATCGAACCGTGTCTATCTTAGACCACAGATGGCTGATTGGGCGTCTTCAGACCGAAAATCGATCTGAAGGCTAAGTTAGTGGTCACTCACGTGTGATAGTGTTAGACCCTCTTCCCTCTTAAACCCTCTCTTTATTACACTTACACTTCTAAAACTCATATAGAAAAATAGAAGAGTAATAAAGGGAAGAGTTCTCTATATAGGAGTTTCAGCCGCCGGCGTGATGGCTGGTGACTATGACGGAAATGCCCATAGACTCCCTGGCGCGCAGCGCAATTGCCCAACCTGCATTTCTGCAAGTTGGGCGTTGGGTTAGGCGGTTTCGTTGATGCGCTCAGCCGTCTCGTCGTCGACACGTCCCAGCGGGGCAGTGTCGATGTTCAATTCACGCTTGGCCATAATCCGGCGAGATATAGGCTGTGCGACAGAGTCACCTGCGTTCGGGATGTAGTTGTACATGAACTCAGCGTAGTTTGCGTACCGGCTGGAGTCCAGCATGTCGCAGAAGAGTTGGTTGAGGTCAGCAATGATTCCCTTGAGCTTCGTGCCTTCGGCGATCTTGTCCATCTTCGCAAGGCGGCTGAACTTCACGCTCTTGATTGCAGAAGCTTGCATGCGCTCAATTTTGCCGCGCATGTTCTCGATCAGGCTGATCTGCGTCCGGATGGGAAGATCGCTGAAGTCGATCTCATTGTCTCCGAAGTCGAGGATCATATCCACGATCACCTCGGCGTGATCGCTGTAAAGCGACATGTCGTCGGTGTTCAGTTCGTTGAACTCGAGCTCGGTGATTGCCCATTCCGGGTCGTCGAGGCTGGCGACGTAGTCAGCGTAGGTGCTGTCCTTCGCTTCGCCGGACTCACTGACCAGGTTGACGCTGGACAACCAGCTTGCACGCTGTTCGACGTCGTTGAAGTAGACGCCGCGTTGCATGAAGCCACGGACGGTACGCTTGCGGCCGGTGGGATCGACGTTCTCCTGCATGTCGAAATTCAGCTTGTTGGCATACAGCACCAGTGCTTTGAGCTGTTCGTGCATGTCTGCGATTTCAGCGCCAGCTTCGGCCATGATGGAGTTGGCGTCGAATTCGCCGCGGATCGTCCCCATGGCACGGTTGAACGCGTCGAGGCCCGTTTCGTCTTCCTGGATCATGTACAGCTTGGCCATCTTGGCAGCGTACATGCCCGCCAGCTTGGCAGCTTTGTAGCTCACGCTGCCACGCAGCATGAGGTAAGGGCTCAGACGGTATTGTTCGTCGAGCGTGGTGATGAAGTCTTCGAGGTTCATGGTATTGGTGCTCATTTCAGTTTTCCTTTGCGTTTCAGTTTGTGGTGCCGGTTACGTGTTCCGGCGTCGGGATGACCGTGCTGATCGGGCGTTTACTTCAGGTGGTTGTAGAAGAAGACTGCGACGTAGATCGTAGTAAGACCTACGATCACGAGATCAATGGCGTCCATTGCGTTTTCTCATCCGTTGTTGTTCGAGTTCGGCGTCGGCCTGGTAGCCGTCACGGGTGAGGCGCAATGCTTCGACGACGGACATGCCGGCGTTCGCTTCCCACTCGATCAACAGGTCGAGTGGGTCAGCGAACTGGTCTTCGCGCATGTTGATGGCGTCGTCGTTGTCTTGGCAGGAATCGAAGCGGGGCATGTCAGTTTCCTTTCTTGGCGGTGATGAACTTGGCAAGGTCTTCGATGTCGGTGTCCATCAAGCGCATGGCGCTGTCGATCAGCCTGCTGAGCTTGACGATCAATCCGAGGTACTTGATGATGACCTCATCGTTCAACTCGACGACGTACTCGTCGTTGATGACCCGGGCACTGAAGTTAACGTAGCTGGTAACCTCGTGCAGAGGGGTGCGCTTGATTGCTTGCGCCTCAATCAGGTCGTTGACAATGCGGGCGGTGGTAGCGGTAGCGATAGAAAAACGCATGATGTACTCCAAAAAAAAAAAGAAAAGGGTCTGACCAGAAGGCCAGACCCAGAGACCGGCTTTAGTCGGGCTGGATGTTTAGGATTCGTACATCCATTGGTTGTACGGGTTGTCACGCTCGAGCTCCTCAGCCGTGTAGCCGGAAGGGACGAGTGGTTCGAACTGGCACTTTGCTTCGTAGCAGAAGGGCCCTTCGTCGCGAGGGTCACCAGAGTTACAAGAATGTTTCTTGCATTTGTCGTTGTAGCACTCGATAGTCATGACAACTCCTCAACTTTGTATCCAATAATCCCGCGCCTGTACGTCGTGCCCTGCACGTAACCGAACATCACTTGCGCGACGAACACGGTCGCCATCGACAGGATGAACGAGAAGAACGCGCTCATTGTCCCAGTTACTGTTCCCCAGTGGACGGTAAGCACGAAGATCATCACCACCACGTGCACAAACGTCTGAGCTCCTTTGTTTCCCAGCAGTCGGAGCCGCGCTCTTGGCGGCACCATGCTGAGCACGACGAACTCAAAAACAATGTTTATGAGCCCGAAGAATATGACTGCTTCGATCATAGTTACTCCTAATTTGATAGCTAAGCCACCGATTGGCTAAGTCCTTTGTTATTCCGTGCCCCGCCCATAACGCTCAGCACTCAGTGCTTCGCGATAGGGAGAGGCCATCAATGCCCATAAACTCCCCGGGCTGTTCGGCTGTTGGATGTCCAAGCCCCGCAGGGCTCAGACCTCAAACCGCCTGCACGAGGGCTGTGTGCTCGTCCGCCGCGATCACCTCTTCGCCTTCCGCGCTGGGCGGTGGTGCGCGCAGTGCTTCCATCCGCGCGCGGATCTGCGTGTTGGGCACCCACGCGTTGCTGGGCAGGTTCTGCTCAGCGATGATCGCCTTGCGCGCAGCCTGGTATTCCGTCATCCCGGCGGCGCGCCGCTCCAGCGTGTCGGGCTGGCGCTTGGCGCGCAGCTCGCGCACCTCAGCACGCAGCACCTTGTCATGGGCGATCAGCATCTCCACCGCAGCCGTGAGGCGGATCACCTCAACCGACAATTCTTTCGCGTTCATATCAACTCCTATCTGGTTACGACCCCCGAGGCTTGCGCCCCGGGGTTTGGGTTTAGGCGGTCACCGGCAGCGGAGCCGAGCGCTCGGCTTCCATGGTGGCCAAGAGCGCAGCGACCTTCGCCGCGTTCGCCGCCTTGCGTGCGGCGCGCGCCGCGTCCATGGCTGCGCAGCGGTCTTCCCAGCCAGCCTCGGCGCCTTCGAGGAAGCCTTCACCCAACTGACCTGCGCCCTCGGCCACGACAACCGTGCCCTTCCATGCGGTGGCAGCGACAAAACCCAGACCACGACCCAGCTTGATACCAACGGTCTTTGCAGACATAACGATCTCCAATACGCAGTAGCTGAAGGACATACGCCTCAGACCTACCACACCACACCCGCACCAGAGACCAGCTTTAGCTGGGCTGGATGTTGGATGTTGGGGACGAACGCGCACGCATGAGGCTTTCGCTTGTGCAGATGCAGTGCTTTGATCAGGCAGGGCAGGGCCAAGAGACTCCTTTCTTCGACGGCGGCGATCGAATCCGAAGTGGGGTCAGTCCTGGGCGCTACCCTATATAGGACCCACGCCCCCGAATCCAGAAAAATTTCAGAATTTTTTCTGAGAACTTTTTCTCGAAGATCTAAGTTAGAATGCGCCGCATGACCAAGCCCATGGCCACCCCGTCGAAGCGTGCCCTTGCGCGTAAAGACACGACCCCCAAACCAAAACCCAAGGTCCGGGGTAGCAACAGGGGGCGCGGCGTCGCTGCCGCCCGGGCGTTTGGCATCGACACCTCCAACCTCTCAGCCGAAGAGATGGCCGAGGTCATCGACCCTGACAAGCCCCTCACCGACAAACAGAAGCTGTTCGTCCAGCACTGGGCGAAGGGCGACTCAATCACCAGCGCCAGCTACCGGGCGGGATACTCCAACACCAAGGTTGCCTACCAGCTGGTCAAGATGCCCAACATCCTGAAGCTGAAGGCCGAGTACGAGGCCAAGTGGGAGGCCACCGGCGCCATGACCCGCCAGAAGGTCATGGACGGCATGCTCGAAGCGATCGAGATGGCCAGGATGATGGCCGAGCCGTCCTCAATGATCGCCGGCTGGCGTGAGATCGGCAAGATTTGTGGCTACTACGCCCCTGTGGAACACCGTGTGAAGGTCGACGTCTCCGGCAACGTGATCGTGGACCGCCTGAACAGCCTCTCTGACGCAGAGCTCTTGAAAATCATCCAAGGCGGTGCTCAGGCCGCGCTGCCAGGAACCTGAACATGCCGTATTTCGGTTGCCGCGAAGCAGCGGAAGAACTTGCCAGGCGCCAAGCCCTGCGCGAAGCCCATGAGGCCGAGGTCAAAGCCGCCCAGGCTGATCTGGCCCACACCCGAGCGCGCCTGCGCGACATCGCCGCCACGGCCGAGATGTTCAGCGACACGAAGACCGAGATGCGGGCCCTGGCCGCGCTCCACGCGCTCAACGCTCCGCTGCTGGTGCCGCCCAAGAACCGCGACGTCTACATGGGCAACCTCGAGTGACCGCCCCAAGCCCCGTCGAAGCTGAGCTGGCGAGCCGGATACTCTCCCGGCGCTCCCTGCTGGCGTTCACCCAGCGGATCAACCCGCTGTACGACGCCGGCTGGGTCCACAGGGACGTCTGTCGGCGCCTGGAGAAGTTCAGCCGGGAGGTCGCCGAGAAGAAAAGCCCCCGCCTGATGCTCCTGATGCCGCCGCGAAGCGGAAAGTCAGAGCTGGGCTCCCGAAATTTCCCGCCCTGGCACCTGGGGCAGTACCCCGATCACGAAATCATCGCCTGCTCGTACAACGTGGGCCTGGCCATGTCCTTCAGCCGCAAGGTGAAGGAGGTCATGGAGGACCCGAGCTACCAGTCGGTGTTTGACACCCGCCTGAACCCGAATTTCCAGGGCGCGGAGGAGTGGGGCATCGACAACGCGCGTGGCGGCTACGTCGCAGCCGGCGTGGGCGGCGGTATCACGGGTAAAGGCGCCCACATCTTGACGATCGACGACCCGATCAAGAACGCGGAGGAGGCCGACAGCGCCGACAACCGCGAAAAACTCAAGGAATGGTATGACTCGACCGCCTACACCCGCTTGGCCCCCGGCGGCGGGGTCCTCATCGTCCAGACCTGGTGGCATGATGACGATCTTGCTGGCCGGCTACAGGTCGCGATGGCCTCAGATCCCGAAGCCGACCAGTTCACCGTCGTCAAGTACCCGGCGATCAGCGAGACGGACGAGTATCTCGATTTCGACAGCGATCTGATCGTCAGCGAGCCCCCGGAGAACGGCGTCCTGCTCCGGAAGAAGGGCGAGGCCCTGCACCCGGCGCGCTACGACGTCCAGAAGCTGATGCAGATCAAACGGACGATCTCCCCAAGGTTCTGGTCAGCCCTGTACCAGCAGAACCCGGTGCCCGACGACGGGGCGTACTTCCTCAAGGAGCACTTCAAGCGCGCGGCCCTGCCGCCCAGGAGCCAGTGCAACGTCTACATCGCCTGGGATTTCGCCATCAGCGAGAAGAAGCAGAACGATTACACCGTCGGTTCGGTCGGTTACCAGGACCAGAACGACGTGCTGCACGTCGCCGAAATCGTCCGGTTCAAGAGCGGAAACGCCTTTTTCATCGTCGAAGCAATCTTAAATCTTTGTGCGAGGTGTTATAGTCCGAGCCTGGTGATGGGGTTTGAGGACGGCCAGATTTACCGGTCGATCGAAGCTCTATTAAAGAAACGAATGAGAGAGCGGCAGATGTACCCCTCGATCACGGTGCTGAAACCCATCACGGACAAGCTGGCACGCGCCCGGGCGCTCCAGGGCCGGATGCAGCAGGGGATGGTCAGCTTCAACGCCGACGCCGATTGGTACGACAGCGCCCGGCTCGAGATGCTGAGGTTCCCCGCCGGGGCCCACGACGACCAGGTGGACAGCCTGAGCTGGATGACGCAGTTAGCCGTAGGGCGCGAGCCCCCGGCGAAACCGAAAACAAAGGAGCCGGAATCATGGCGCGACAAACTCAACGGGCTCAGTGGCACCGTCGGCCACATGGCAGCGTGATATGAGCCAGAGTCTCCACCTCGTTGTCTGCGCCGGCGAACACGGCATGCGCAACCCCACGCTGCGGCTGGCCGACCTCCTCGAGACTTTTGCCCAGGACCTGCGCGACCAGACCACCGGCAGCGGGCTGGTCGGGGTCCCCGGATACCGCTTCACGATGAACGGCGACAGCCTGGAGGTGCTCAATGAGCTGCCCTGACTTCATCGCCCAGAGCCTAGCCGTGCGCACCGCCGCACACATGCGCCACCTGGCCGCGCCGACCTACGCCCAGCACGTGGCGCTGGGCGACTTCTACGAGGCGCTGAGCGACCTGGTCGACGCCTACGCCGAGATTTATCAGGGCACCGCCGGGCAGATCAGAACCTACCCGAACGTCGTCCCGTCGCGCTCCGAGCCCGTCAAGCTGCTGGAGGACTACCTCGAGCTGGTCCTGGCTGAGCAGACGGAAGACACCGAGGGCGAGGCCCTGCGCAACGTCCTGGCTGAGATCGAGGCGCTGACCGCCCGCAGCCTCTACAAGCTGAAGTTCCTGAAGTGAACCACGAGCTCTTTACCCATGCGCTCTTCGTCGACGGCATCGTCGGCGTCGGCTTCCCCCACCCTCAAGTAGCTATCGATGCGGAGCGCGGCGGTCTCGCCGACGACGCCGGCTGGCGCCGCGACGTCCTCGAGGACCTGCCCACACCCACCCTGCAGGAGCTGTACACCAGCTTGAAGCTCTACGAGGTCACCCATGCCCATTGACACCGCCGTCGCCACAAAAATCTGGAACCGGTACGCCTGGGTCCGGGATAACGGTCATGCCGACTACATCAAGAAGGCCGACGTCTGTGACGCCTTCTTCCGCGGCGACCAGTGGTCGCCCGAGGACCTGGTGCGCCTGCGCCAGTCGCGCCGCCCGGCCCTGACGATCAACAAGATCCTGCCCACGCTGTCGAACGTGATGGGCGAGCAGATCTACAACCGCTCGGAAATCAGCTTCCGCCCGCGCTCCGGGGCGCCTGAGCAGACGGCAGAGGCCCTGGCCAAGGTGTTCCGCCAGATCAGCGACAACAACAACCTGCCGTGGATCCGCTCCGACGTGTTCGACAACGGGGTGATCACCAGCCGGGGCTACTTCGACGTGCGTCTGGACTTCGACGACTCCATGCAGGGCGAAGTCCGCATCACCGCGCCGAACCCCAAGAACGTGATGATCGACCCGGACGCCGAGTTCCACGACCCGGACACCTGGGCCGACGTGTTCACCACGAAGTGGGTCACCGCCGACGACGTCGCCATCCTGTACAGCCCAGAGGACGCCGAGCTGCTGCGCAACCGCGACCAGAGCTACTTCCCCTACGGCTACGACAGCGTGCAGAGCACGCGCGACCGCTTCGGCGACCGCCACAACCCTATGTACAACGGCGTCTGGGACGAGTCCAGCGTCATGCGCAACGTGCGCCTGATCGAGCGCCAGTACCGCCAGCTCGACAAGCAGAAGCACTTCGTGGCCCCCGAGACCGGCGACACGCGCCAGATCCCTGACAGCTTCGACCGGAACAAAATTGCAATGTTTGTTGAGCAGTTCGGGTTTCAGGTCACCACGAAGCTGGTGCGCCGCATCAAGTGGACCGTGATCGCCGACAACGTCGTGCTGCACGACGACTGGAGCCCGTACAGGCACTTTACGATCGTGCCGTACTTCCCGTACCTGCGCCACGGCACCACGCTGGGCCTGGTCGAGAACCTGCTGGGCTCCCAGGAGCTGCTGAACAAGACCTCCAGCCAGGAGCTGCACATCGTCAACACGACGGCGAACAGCGGCTGGAAGATGAAGACCGGCACGCTGGTCAACATGTCCACGCAGGAGCTGGAGCAGCGCGGCGCCGAGACCGGCATCGTGGTCGAGGTCACCGACATGGACGGGTTGGACAAGATCAAGCCCAACGCCGTGCCCAGTGGCCTGGACCGCATCAGCTACAAGGCCGAGGAGCACATCAAGACGATCTCCGGGGTCAGTGACAGCATGCAGGGCATGGACCGCGAAGACGTCGCCGCCAAGGCGATCCAGGCCAAGCGCCAGGCCGGCAGCACGAACCTGGCCAAGCCGATGGACAACCTGACGCGCACGGACAGCATCCTGGCGCGCAACATCCTGGCCCTGGTGCAGGAGTTCTACACCGAACCGCGCCTGATGACGATCACGAAGAACGCCGCCACCGGCGAGAACGAGACCTTCGGCGTCAACCAGCCCACGCCCGAGGGCGAGATCATCAACGACCTCACGCTGGGCGAGTACGACGTCATCGTCAGCTCGGTGCCGCAGCGCGAGACCCTGGAAGACAGCCAGTTCGACCAGGCCATGGCCATGCGCGAGAAGGGCATCCAGATCCCCGACAGCGTGATCGTCGACTCCAGCCGCCTGACCAACAAGGCCGCGATCATCAAGCAGATGGCCGGCGACCAGGAGAGCCCCGAGGCCCAAGCCGCCAAGGCCCTGCAGCTGCGCGGCCAGACCGCCGAGGTCGACAAGGCCGAAGCCGAAGCCGCTCAGAAGCACGCCGACGCCGGTCTCAAGCAGGCCAAGACCCAGGAGACCACGGTCAAGGCCCAGGTCCTGGCCAACACCCCGATCGATCCTCCGGCGGGCCCACAAGGCAATCCGGAGCTGGAGCACGCGAAAGTCGCCCACGAGGTGGACCTGAAAGAGCGCCAGTTCGACCACACCCGACAGATTGACTTTGCCAAGCTGCAGATGGCCCGCGACAAGCAGGACCAGGACACTTGGCAGAGGGCCCAGGATGCCGCGCAGAAACGCGCGGATGAACGTACAGCCGCCGCCCAGGCAGCTGCCAAACCCACCAAGGAACCGACATGAACCCACTCCTGATGAAGATGCTCGCCCGGTACATGGCCCCGATGGGCGAATCCGGCGCTGACACCGGCGGCACTGAGACCCTTGACCGCGGCGACGGCTTCGTGCCGACCGGCGACGACATCCCTGACGGCGACGGCGTCACGGACGAGGACAAAGAAACGCCCCCGGAACCCACGCCCACCCCGGCGACGAAGGCCGACGAAAAGCCCGACTCCAAGCCCCGCAAGGACGACCGCCTGCCGCTTTCCCGGCACAAGGAGATCCTGGAGAAGGAGCGCGCGGCCCGCGCGGCGGTCGAGACTGAGCTCGCGAACCTCAAGAAGGGGCAGGTCGTCGCCGCCACGAACGAGCAGATCACCGCCGCCGAGACCGCCATCCAGGCGCTGGAGAAGAGCTACACCAGCCTGCTGGCCGACGGCGAGCTGGAGAAGGCCGCAGCGGTCATGTCCCAGATTCGCGCCAGCGAGCGCGGCATCATCGAGGCGAAAGCCGCGTTCCAGACCCAGGCCGCTGAAGCCCGCGCCTACGAGCGCGTGCGCTACGACACCATCGTGGAGCGGCTGCAGGAGGCCTACCCGATGCTCGACGACGACCACGAAGACTTCGACAGCGCGCTGACCGGCGAGGTGATGGAGCTGCAGGCCGCGTACCGCACGCAGGGCTATGCGCCCGCCGAAGCACTGCAGAAAGCCGCCAAGCTGATCATGGGCGCCACCACCACGCGCCAGCAGCGCGCTGTGGACTCCGACGTGCGCGTGGACAAGGGCGACCTGGCCAAGGCCACCGCCGAAGAGCGCCGCAAGGCCGCTGTGGCGAAGAACCTGGGCGTCGCCGGAAAGCAGCCGCCGAGCACGAAGGACGTGGGCATCGACAGCGACAAGATGGGCGGCGGGCTCAATGCGCGCGACGTCATCAAGATGCCGCAGGAGGCGTTTGCCAAGCTGACCGAAGAGCAGCTGGCGAAGATGCGGGGAGATGACCTGTGAACCGTACCGTTACCCAGCAGGGCATCTTCGACAAGATCAAGGGCGCCACCTACACGCTGCTGCCCAACGGGCGCACCACGATCTGCCAGCTGACGATGGAGAACGGCTTCACGATTGAGGGCAGCTCAGCCTGCGTGGACGCCTCCAACTACAACCAGCACCTCGGCGAGAAGTACGCCTACGAGGATGCGCTGAATAGGGTATGGCCCTTCGAGGGCTATCTCCTGGCGGAAAAGATCTTCAGGGGAACGCCATGAACCTCATCGACGCGCTGGCAGAAGTCTGCCACGAGGCCAAACGGGCGTATCTGGTCGAGCAGGGGTTTGACAACCCGGCCTGGGCGGACGCCTCATCGGCGGTGCGGTATCTGGCCGTCGCGGAGGTCGAGCGCTGTCTGTTCTCCGACCTGACGCCTGAGCAGCACCACAGCGTCTGGCTGGAGCAGCACAAGGGGTGGACCCGGGCCGACGTTGAGGATGCCGACGCCAAAGAATCGCCGCTGGTCGCACCCTGGTCCGAGCTGGGGCTGAATCAGCGCGCGTGCTGGGCCATCAGCCACGCGATCGTCAAAACCATCGGCGCGCAGACCTCATAGTAGAAATATTTCTAACGTCGATCTTAGATTGGCGTTAGAATACCGCCAACACGGCAGCTGACACGATAGTTCAGCACTCCGCTGCCAAGCGAAACAGGCAAAGAGCGTAGCCCCTTCAAGGCTGCAACCACTGATTTCGTTTTGTAGAGGAGGTGCCACATGGCACTGACTAATTTCTCGACCCTGACCGCCGAGCAAAAAACGGTGTGGAGCATGGACCTGTGGAAGCAGGCCCGCAACATGTCGTTCGTCAACCGCTTCCTGGGCAAAGGCCCCAACAGCGTCATCCAGCACATCACCGAGCTGAAGCAGTCTGAGAAGGGCGCCCGCGCCGTGATCACCTTGCTGGCCGACCTGACTGGTGACGGTATCGCCGGCGATCGTGCCCTGGAAGGCAACGAAGAAGGCATGCAGGTCTTCGACCAGGTCATCCGCATCGACCAGCTGCGTCACGCCAACCGCCATGAAGGCAAGATGGCCAACCAGAAGTCCGTCGTCGAGTTCCGGGGCAATTCCCGCGACGTCCTGGCCTACTGGCTGGCTGACCGTATCGACCAGATGGCCCTGCTGGCTGCGTCGGGCGTGGCCTTCACCCAGAAGAACAACGGCGCTGCCCGCGTCGGCTCTGACCTGCGCAACCTCGAGTTCGCCGCTGACATCTCCGCGCCTTCGGCCAACCGCCGCCTGCGCTGGGACAACAACGGCACCGTGGGCGAAGGCGTGCTGGTTGCCAGCGCCGCGACCTCCGACGTGGCCTCGATCGACTTGCCGTGCTGGAACATGCTGGTGGCCCTCAAAGCCTACGCCAAAGAGCGCTACATCCGTGGCGTGAAAGAGGCCGGCGGCGAAGAAACCTACCACGTGTTCATGACGCCCACGGCCATGGCCAAGCTCAAGCACGACCCCAACTACATGCTGAACCTGCGCCACGCGCAGGCCCGCGACGCAGGCAACCCCCTGTTCGACGGCGGCTCGGTGAAGGTCGACGGCTTGTACATCCACGAGTTCCGCCACGTGTACAACACGTCCGGCGCTTCGGGTGCGGTCCTGGTCCCCGGCGGCGGTGCTCTGCACTCCAAGTGGGGCGCTGCGGGTGACACCGACGGTTGCCAGGTCCTGTTCCTCGGTGCTCAGGCGCTCGGTATGGCCGACATCGGTGCTCCGGACTGGAACGAGAAGGGCTTCGACTACGAGAACTCGCAGGGTATTGCCGTCGGCAAGATCCTGGGCTTCCTGAAGCCCAAGTTCAGCAACATCTACGAAGGCGGGGCAGTCGAAGACTTCGGCGCGATCTCCTGCTACGTGGCCCAGTAAGGAGAACCACCATGACTGTACTCAAAGCAGCCCGCACCGCTCAGAAGGTAATGTCCTCTGAGTTCACGTTCAACTTCGACGACACGATGCTCGACACGTCTGGGGTCTCCAAAGACTTCAAGACCGTCGGCACCTCCATCGTCGCTGACGTGATCAACCTGCCGCCCAACGCCATCGTGACCGGTGGCGAGGTGGTGACTGAGACCGCCGTCGCCGGCTCGACCGCCTACAACGTGTCCGTTGGCGACTCGGGCAGCGCCACGCGCTACCTGGGCGCCACCGACCGCGTGACGGCCGGCCGTACGGCGCTGGTGCCCACCGGCTTTGTCAACGTGGACGGCCTCAACCTGCGCCTGACCGTGGCTCCGACAGTGGCTGCAGCCACCGCCGGCGTCGTGACCGTGCGCGTGTTGTACATCTTGCGCGGCAAGGCAGACGACGTCGTGCCGAACTAATCGGCCTGAGCAGACAGGGGCTTCGGCCCCTGTCTCGTATTTGCTTCACTCCAAGGAATCCCCATGAAATTCATCATGCCCCGCGATCGTACCGTCGCCACCACCAAAGGTCATTGCATCGGGTTCAAGAAGGGCGTCCCCACCTTCGTCCCCTATGGCTGCTATGACGAAGTGATCGCCGCAGGCGCTGTGCCCGAGGACGAGCTCCCGGACGACACCGCCAAGGCCGTGCAGGACCCCCAGGGCGCCGAACGCGAGAGCCTAATCGCCATGGCCCTCGAGGAAGTCATCCTCAAGAACAGCCCCAAGGACTTCACCGCAGCGGGCGTGCCCCACGTGAAGGTGCTCGAGGCCAAGCTGGGCTTCAACATCGACGCTTCCGAGCGCGACGCGGCCTGGACGAAGTTCAACGCCGTCAAGGACTAAGCCATGACCTCCGACGAGCTCCTAGCCCAGTTTCGGGTCGAGGTCACCGACACGGTGACGCCATACTTGTGGAGCGACGTCGAGGCTTATGGCTACCTGGATGCCGCACAGAAAGAGTTCTGCAAGCAGACCGACGGCATCCCGGACGCCAGCAGCGCTTTCCTGACGGTCCCGCTGGTCGCCGACAGCACTGACTACCTCACCCTCGATTCCAGCATCCTGAAGATTCGCGGCGTGACGCGCGCGGACACAGGGCGCCCGGTCGAGGTGGTCAACTACGAAGACATGGCCACGCGCCGCTGGTACTTCGACGGGCGCACGGGGCCACTGCAGGCCCTGATCATCGGCGAAGAGCGCCACAAATGCCGGCCTTACCCTGTCGCCAACGAGAGCGTTAGCCTGTCGCTTCTAGTGTTTCGCCTGCCGCTGGTCAAAATTGAAGAGTCCGGGCAGGATCTCGAGATCGATGAGGACTACCACGTTGGCCTGCTGCACTGGTGCAAGCACAGGGCCTACAGCAAGCCCGACGCGGACACCTTCAACCCCAAGGCTGCACAGACCTCGCGTGACGAGTTTCTCGCGTTCTGTGCCGGCGTGAAGGTCACCGAAGCCCGCAAGAACCACAAGCCCCGCACGGTCGCCTACGGCGGCTACTGAAGAAGTAACCAGGAGCCCTTATGTCCCTCTCCAACACCACCGAACTCGCCGCGCTGGCCATGTTTCTGCAAGGCACCGA